>Ga0102930_1000454_pt1 | contig 13647 bp, 15 predicted proteins | sample SalPon1_B_H2O_MG_FD_84514 | JGI IMG/M metagenome (GOLD analysis project Ga0102930, IMG submission 84514) | Salt pond water microbial communities from South San Francisco under conditions of wetland restoration - Salt Pond MetaG R1_B_H2O_MG | ecosystem: Environmental > Aquatic > Non-marine Saline... | reverse complement strand
CGTTACTGTTACCAGCAATAATGTTCCCGGAGCAAGCAGCCGCTTGGGGGCGTTCGCTCATTCGCTGGCACAACCGGGCTATTGCGTGGGGATCGAGCCGCGTGTCGCAGTCAATAAACAACACTAACGGCTCATCAACATACTGCAGCGCGATATTGCCGCAAGTAGCTCGGCCCATGCGCTGGTCATTCACAATCAATTGATCAATCGTCCCACTCATCCAAAGATTGTTCATGACCGGCACCGTCTCGTCAGTACAGCCATCACTAACGACGATTATTTTGGCAGGCTGCAGGGTTTGTTCTCGAAGGCTTTTTAAGCTCACTAATATGCCTTCAACATCGTTGTAACTGGGAATAATAACGGCCACATTGCCAGTGCCAACGGCATTGACTGGGTCTTGCGGCAGCGTGGTGTTTGCACGCAATCGCCCAAAAGATAGGCTGACCAACGACAGGAGGTCTCGGGGAATGTCAAAAATAAAGATCGTCACCACAGTGGCCAACGGATTGGCACCCAAAAACACGGTTAGCGCAGCCAAGACACTATTCACTGAGATGACTACGCAGCGCTAATTCACCGGCCTCACTAAGCCGAAAGGCGTATAGCCGGTGAAAACTCACTGCCTCGAGGCGGTGCGATTGGTTGCAAGGCAAACACCAAAACTCAATGACAGGCTCTGGAAAGCGCTGTGCGCAGTCTAAGCAATGGTAGATCTGCCCGGCCAGCTCGATCCGATCTTGCTCTTGATTGAGTGCTGACTTGCACTTGGGGCACTGTGCGAGGTCCTCAATCTGTCCTTGAAACTCAAAAATGCCCGCGCACGGAATGTGATGATAAAGCGGCTGAGTCAGCAAGTTGGCACAGCGACAATTAGGGCAGCGCTCATGGGCGAGCATCTCGTGGCTTTGGCAGGCCGGGCAACGCGTTGCACGCAGCATTGGCTCGGCAATAACCCAGTCCTGATCCACCAGTCGCCAGAGATGATCGGCCCGGGCTTGGCTTTCATACAACTGACTCGCAACTGCCCGCAGATCAGGCTGCACCAAACCCCGCGCCCGGTTCTTGGCTAACAGCGCCGCATCCTCAGCTTGCATCATCGTGTGCTGCGTCAATCAATGCCTGGATAAAACTCGGGTTGAGGCGTAACTCAACCCCATCGATCGTGGCGATCACGCGGTCTGATCGGAATACAACACAATTCTCAGTCGTGACTTTAGGACACGCATAGAGCTTGGCAGCGCTGCGAAATCGCGCGACAGCCGCGGTTACTAAGCGTAAATTTTCGCGCGTCATTAGGTTTTTGACTTGATTGGGCTGCGTCAGGAAATCAACAAAACTTAAGTAATTCGCCAACGCCCCAGCCGGCAGGCCAGATAGTTGCATGACGGCATCCCGTGCCTGGACCGAAATACCGCCATTACCGTCATCCAAGGAGGCCATAATCGAAAACCAGGCTTCCGTTAACATGCGCCCGATGCTCGGATTTTCTCTTGCCACCGCGCTGTCAATAATCGTGCCGTTAATAAGCTCGCCGCCTAATGAGCGGCTATCCGAGATTAGGGTTAATTCTTCCATCCCCGCTAAGTTCGCTAGGCTCATTCCACCAACCACAGCGGTATCCACCTCGCCACGGGCAATTGAACGAGTCAAAACACGCTCTGGGCGATTGATTAAGTCCACATCAACCAGTTCCATATTGGCCCGCTCAAGAATGCGAAACAGCAAATAATGGCTGCTTGATCCAAGCGCTAGATGGATCGGTTGATTACGTAAGGCATTAGGGTTGGTGATCGACCGGCTCACCACCCCGTAGCCGCCGCGCGAAATTCCCGTGAGCAAGATAAGGTCAGCATTTCGCTGACTGCGGTGTACCGATTCAATCATTGCAGGAAAAGAGCTGGTTACTGCGTCGACATGACCGCGCGCGAAAGCTTCAATGGCATCGTCTTCACCAGCAAAACGCAAGATGTCGAGGCGAACACCATGCTTGCGCTCCAGCCGATCCAACGCACCGCGACGCTGTCCAATAATCCAGGGCAAATTTGATAAATTGCCAGTAACACCCAAGGTAAACGTTTGAACGCCCGCGGGTTCGCTCTGCGCGCTCGCCACCGTTTTTGAGTCGAGCGCTCCGCCCACGATCATAGCGAACAACAAACTGATCACAGAAAGCGGTTGAGCCCGTGAGCGAGCGCTGGAATGCGTTGTCATTGACCAATCCTTATGTCCCAACGGCCCCATCGTCGCGCGAAAAATCATGCCACACAACAACCCGAAGACTTCATACTCAGCGACGTTAATGGCATCTTAGAGCAAATTATTAAAGGAGGATGGTTCGTGGCCGTTATTACCTGTATTGATGACCTGAAAAAAATCTATCAACGGCGCGTTCCGAAGATGTTCTACGACTACTGCGAAACGGGCAGCTGGTCAGAGCAAACCTTTCACGAAAATACCAGCGATTTTAACTCAATCTACTTTCGCCAGCGTGTTGCGGTGGATATGACCAACCGCACCACACAAAGCACCCTTTTGGGCGAACCGGTGAGTGTTCCGATGGCACTATCACCCGTTGGACTGACCGGCATGCAGCACGCTGATGGCGAAATTCATGCCGCTCGCGCTGCCGAAAAATTTGGTGTGCCCTTTACCCTATCGACGCTGTCGATTTGTTCAATAGAAGATGTTGCTGCGGCAACGAGCAAACCCTTTTGGTTCCAGGTCTATACACTCAAAGACGATGACTTTATGGAGCGCTTAATGGCGCGTGCGCGCAAGGCAGGCTGCTCTGCCATCGTCATTACGCTTGATTTGCAGGTGCAAGGCCAACGCCATAAGGACCTAAAAAATGGGCTCAGTGCCCCGCCCAAGCTAACGCTTAGCTCGATTGCTGACATGATGACCAAAGTCTCTTGGGGACTGGGCATGTTGCAAACTAAACGGCGCACGTTTGGCAATGTCGTTGGCCACGCCAAAGGGGTTACCGACCCAGGTTCATTGTCTTCTTGGACCGCTGAGGCCTTTGATCACGCGCTCGATTGGGACCGCGTCAAAGAACTCATGGACATGTGGGGCGGTAAGGTCGTGCTCAAGGGCATTATGGACCCTGAGGATGCCCGCCGAGCGGCCGACTTAGGCGCTGATGCCATTGTTGTTTCTAACCATGGCGGCCGCCAACTCGATTGTGCGCTCAGCGCAATTCGCATGCTGCCTGAGATTATTGATGCCGTTGGCGAGCGCATGGAAGTGTACTTCGACAGCGGCATTCGCTCGGGTCAAGATGCGCTTAAGGCGCTTGCCATGGGAGCCGACGGCGTGATGATTGGGCGCTCATGGGTTTACGGGCTTGGTGCGATGGGCGAAGCCGGGGTGACGAAAGCGCTTGAGATTCTGCACAAAGAGCTCGACACCACTATGGCGTTGTGTGGGCATCGTGATATTAACCAAGTCGACCGACAAATCTTGCGCATACCCGCCGACTTCCAGGGGCAATGGGCGGATTAGTGAGTCAACCCCCGATGGCAAATTTTGCGGATCACCCGAGGGGATAAACGAATGGATGACCGACAGCTAGAGGCGCATCGTGCAGCATGGCAACACCGCGGCCAACGCCGTCCGGATTTTGCGGTTACCCCTGGCGCCGACCAAGAATCGGTTTGGGACTATCCGCGCCCCCCGGCCTATGTCGCCGATTCCCGAGCAGTGGTTATCACAGCCGATCACCACCAAATAGCCCACAGCGCACACAGCCTACGCGCACTGGAGACCGGGAGCCCACCGGCTTTTTATCTACCAAGCAGCGCCTTTGATCGTGCCTTGCTTCGCCCTAACCCACAGCAAAGTTTTTGTGAGTGGAAAGGGTACGCTCAGTACTTTGACGTCGTGACATCCGAACGCGTTATTAAGGCGGCCGTTTGGACTTACCCCGAACCACTCGCTGGTGCCGAAGCGATCGCCGGCTATTACTCATGCTACCCCGAGCAATTAGACTGCAAGGTCGGCGACGAGGTGGTGCAAGCACAAGCGGGCAGTTATTACGGCGGTTGGGTTACCAGCGAGCTTGTGGGGCCGTGGAAAGGAGAACCCGGTACTGGCCACTGGTAAGCCCGTTGCTCGGCATAACCCCCGAACCAAGAGCGCAACCGTCTACGGCGCATTGGGGGTAAATAGCGCTTGGCCGCGTAAGCGATAATCCGCGATCGCGGCCTGCCCTGCACTCGATACCAACCAGTTGTGCCAGACCTGGGCTAAGTCATATTGAATCGGGTGACGCTCGGGGTTAACCAATACGCTGGCATATTGATTAAACAGCCGCGGGTCGCCTTGATAAACAATAGAAAGATCTTGGCGATTATTAAAACTAATCCAAGTGGCTCGATCTGACATCACATAGGCATTCATGGCCGCAGCGGTGTTGAGCGCCGCACCCATGCCTGCGCCTAATGCCCGATACCAACCCCCCGCCGGCGCAATATCAGCCGCTTGCCAAATGCTCAGCTCTTTTTTATGCGTGCCACTATCGTCCCCGCGTGAGGCAAAGGCCGCTTGTTCAGTGGCGATGCGCGCAAAGGCATCAATGGCTGAGTCGGCCGCGGCCACATTGGCCGGATCCGCACGCGGGCCAATCAGCACAAAGTCATTAAACATCACCTCGCGTCGGTCAACGCCACAGCCCTGGTCGACAAATGCCTGCTCAGCTGCGGGGGCGTGCACGAGCACCGCGTCGGCATCGCCATTACAGCCAATTCGTAACGCTTGCCCGGTGCCAACGGCGACTATGCGCACGGCAATGCCCGTTGCGGCCTCGAATTGGGGGATAAGGGTGTCAAATAACCCCGAATTTTGTGTTGAGGTGGTCGATGCAACGGTGATGAACCCCCGGTCTTGGCCATTGACGGTGTGACTGGTTAAAACCAGCAAAGCCACGCCTAGCCAAAAGCCTAGTGAATTGCGAATCGTCATAATGTTCTCCTTACGAGTGGGTCATGTTGGGTGACTTGCCCTTGATCGAGCCATATACCCATGTCGGCAATACGGCGCGCCTGGGATGTACTGTGTGTGGTCATAATGATGCGCGTGCCCTGCTCAGCAAACCGCTGCACGGCCGCTTCAACGGCTTTGGTTGCATCGGGATCCAGTGAGGCTGTGGGTTCATCCAAAAACAAAACTTCAGGGCGAATAACCCACGCCCGGGCGAGTGCTAAGCGTTGCTGCTCGCCTCCAGACAGCACACGAGCCGAGCGTTTGGCGAGTGCTTCGAGTCCAACCAATGCCAACGCCTGTTGTGTGAGTTGCTCAGCACGCGAACCGCGCACACCACGCAAGCGCAGCGCATATAACACATTGCCGCGAACCGATCGGCGCATCATAACCGGGCGCTGAAACACCATGGCCTGTCGCTTACGGATACAGGCCGTTTGCGGGTCGCCGGCTTGCTCGCCACAGCGAATAACGCCGCTGGTGGGCGCAATTAAGCCGTGGCAAAGCCGCAACAGTAGGCTCTTCCCCGAGCCATTCGCGCCCATAATGACCGTGCGCGCATGCGCGCCCAAGGTCAGATTAATCGGCCCGAGCAACACCTGGTCTCGGGGTGCGAACACCACTTGCTCCAATTCAATGGGAAGGATTGTTCGGTCTATGCTCATACGCCATACCGCCGGCGCGAAAACTCACCAACAGCAAATGCCACCGCATTCACCGCCAGGGTCAACCCCATCAAAATGACGCCCAATGCCAAGGCCAGTGACAAATTGCCTTTGTTGGTCTCCAGCGCGATTGCGGTGGTCATCACGCGCGTGACTCCATCGATATTACCGCCCACAATTAATACCGCGCCCACCTCCGCCACCGCCCGTCCAAACCCGGCGAGCAAAGCGGTTACCAAGCTAAAGCGGGCATCCCATAACAAACTGGGAATCGCTCGCACACGGCTAGCGCCCAATGAGGTCAGCTGCTCGCGGTACTCCACCCACAGATCACTAACCATTTGCCGGGTTAGCGCCGCGACGATGGGAAAGATTAATAGGCTTTGGACGATCACCATGGCTTGAGGGGTAAATAATAAACCCAATGAGCCCAGCGGACCGGCACGCGAGAGCAAAATATAGACGATTAACCCGGCGACCACTGGTGGCAACCCCATGAGTGCGTTGAGCAATACAACAACGCCCGTACGCCCGGGAAAACGAAACAATGCCAATGCTGCCCCCACAGGCAGGGCCAAAACACTGGCCACCAACACCGCCGAAAGACTCACACGCAGCGATAACCCAACGATGTGGGTGAGCGTCGGGTCGCCGGTTAGCAGTAAGCCAGCCGCACCAGCAAAGGCATCAAGCATAAAAAGCACTCGCGCTTATAGTGACGCGGAGTCTTTGCCATGCAGTGCATAAACAACACCACTATCCGGAATAGCTGCATAATTATGCAATAATATGCGCTATGGAGTTACTCACCACGACCGAAGTGGCCCAGTATCTGCGCCTCAAAGAGCGCAAAGTCTATGATTTGGTTAGCCAAGGGGTGATTCCGTGCGCGCGCGTGACCGGTAAGCTCATGTTTCCGCGCCAAGCCATTGACCGGTGGGTTCTATCGCACCTCGAGGGAGATCAAGCGGCGTCCCTAGAAAGCCTTTCGATTTATGCCGGCAGTTCAGATCCGTTGCTTGCTTGGGCCTTGGGTGAGGCCGATACCGATTTGGCGCAATTGTGTAACGGCAGCAGCGATGGCGTGGCTCGCTTGCTCGATGGGCGTGCGCAACTGGCGGGGTTGCATCTCATCGACCCAAAAACCGGACAATTTAATCAGCCCAGCTTTTGCGGGCTTGCCGGCATGCGCGATCTGGTTATGCTGCGCTGGGCCACGCGAACACAAGGGTTGGTACTGCCTGCCGGTAATCCGCGGGCAATTCACCAATTGAGCGATTTAATCCAACCGGGACTGCGTGTGGTGCAACGTCAACCCGGGGCGGGCGCTCGTACCCTTTTTAGCTTTTTGCTTGAACAAGCCGGCATCGACGCCAACCAGTTAAAAACCACCGAGGCGGTCGCGCTTGACGAAGACGCCGTAGCCATTGCCATTAGCAATGGCCACGCAGATGCGGGGTTTGCCATCGAGGCCGCTGCCCGACGGCATCATTTAGCCTTTCAGCCACTCATCACCGAGCCACTCGACTTGGCAATGAAACGGCGAACATTTTTTCAGCCCGCCATACAAAAATTAATGGCCTTTAGCCGTACCCAACGATTTGCAGACTATGCCGCCGCACTCGGTGGCTATGACATCGGCGAATGTGCCGCGGTGACGTTTAATGCCTAGGACCAGCGGCTAAATACCGGGCACTAGGGGGATGCCGCTGCACCCAGTCAGCACCCATATCATCAATAGCAAACTCAATAATCGTACCATCATGACTTTGTGTCCTTACGTGCTTTCCAACCCGCCCAGATTAATACCGTCCAAGCCAACATTAAGGTGATACCACCAACCGGTGTTAAGTAGGTGAGCTGCAGATTTCCTGACCAAACCGCTACATAAATACTGACACTAAAAAGCACTGTGCCAATGAGCATCAACCAGGCGGCTAACCGAATTCGCGCCGTGGTGCTTACGCTCAGTGGCGCAGCCAAACCCAATGCCAGCGCAAGCAAAGCCACGGCATGCACTTGGTTATAGCGCACAGCGGTCATGAGAAATCGAAACGACTCGGCATCCACATTCGGCCGCAGGGCATGTTCAGAAAACGCGCCAAACGCCACCGATAGCAAGCCAAGCAAGCCAGCGCCAAGTAAAAACGGATGCATGATCGATCCTTTTTGTCGCGAGAAGTTAGAGATGGGTTACCACTGCATTGACCGCCGAGTCAGGCAGCGTGAGTGCCGGCAATGCCGCTTCAATAGAAGCGCGCATGGGCTCATGGGCCTGAGTAAGCAAAAGCGACTCACCTAAGTGCGCCGACGACTCGTCAATTATAAAACCTGGACGGCCTAGGGCATCACCGTAATACAAGTGGTAAGTGTAGGGATCGTCTTGATTGACCGTTTTTTTAACCAGCCGCAAGCCCAACACCCCAGCATAAAAATCCACATTACGCTGCGGATCAGCGGCCACCGCTGTGATGTGATGAAGTCCATTAATTAACGTCATTCGCGCACCAATTGATCAGCCAACTGCATTAAGTCGCTCGCCACAAAGGTGGGTTGCGGCACCTCGGGGGCGACCAACACCGCATTACCCGGGCGCTCAATAAATGCCCCCTGCATGCCAGCGGCCTGCGCACCCAGCGTATCCCACAGATGACAAGCCACCAGACAAAGTTCCGCGGTTGGCACCTCCAGCGCATGGGCAACTTGGTGGTAAACCGCCGGGGCGGGCTTGAATTGACCCAGCGTATGTACGCTAAATGCCTGCTCAAAATAATGGCCAATCCCGGCATTCTCAAGCGCACTCGGCGCGGGCCCGGGGGGCGAATTCGTCAACGTAACCAGCCGATACCCCGCGGTTTTCAAGCGCGCGAGTGCAGGAGCGACATCAGGCAACGCGGGCATTGTCCCCAGCGCTTCAGCGAAGGCTTGCGCATCGCTTGGGGTGATTGTTTTTGCCTGAATATTGGCACGCATTCGCAATGTCGCGATGGCAAGTTCGTTAAACGGCGTGTAACGCCCCGCCAACGTGAGTGATTGGGAATACAAAATCAGTTCGGCAAACCACTCCCGCATCGATCGACGGTCACCCAAAAGGCGGACAAAAACCGCTTCCAGATGGCCAAGATCAAGCAGTGTTTCGTTCACATCGAAGACTAAAATGGGTGCGGCGGTTTGCTTGGCCATTGATTTCTACACCTCAAGCGGGACAGATCCGCGAAGCTCAGCGACTAAAGACTCCTGCGCATCCGTTAATGGCAAACGCGCGGCGCGCAATACATAATGGATGTCAGGCGGTGTCGGCAGCTCACTGGCCCCGCTCCACTCGCATTGATCATCGCTCATGAAGCTTGCGTTCATCAGCGCCACTCCAAAACCCGCACTCACAGCGGCACACACGCCGGCGATGCTCGCACTCTCGAGCACGTTGTCGTAACGCACCTGAGCGTCTTCAAGCAACGCCCCGGCAATCCCCCCATAAAAACAGCGACTGCCAAAGCTAACGAGCGGTAAGGAGTCTTGAATGGAGAAATCGCTGTCTTTGGCCTGCACAAAGCACAGTGGCTCTGACCACAGCGTAAAGTCATTTTGCCGCACATTGGCTTGTTCCACCGGCATAACCGCCAAATCAATCGCGCCTTCATCCACCCATTCGGCCACCTTAAGCGATGAGGACACGCGCACTTGTAGCCGAATACCCGGGTGAGCCCAGCGAAAACGCCCGGCAATGCCCACCGCTCGATCGGCAGCCACATCATCCGTGGTGCCCAACCGAATGAGCCCGCTTAGCGTGGATCCTTGAAAGCGCTGCACCGCCGCGTCGTGCGCTGAGAGAATAAGATCAGCAAATTCAATGAGCTCTTGCCCATGGGCAGTCGGCCGCAACACACGCCCGTCTCGGCGCAATAACGGCTGGCCCACGCGCTCTTCGAGTCGGCGCAATTTCCAGCTCACTGCCGATTGGGTGAGCGATAAGCGTGCGGCCGCCTCGGTAACACCCCCTACCTCGGCGACAAGCTTGAGCGCCCTAAGTGATTCGGTATCTAAACGCATAAATTTCATGATGACAGAAATTGCTAATCACAGCACAAAATTGTCATTGGTGTCATCTAATTCCCAGCGCTAGTCTGCGCTCAAATCGAGACAAATCGGTGTGCATTCCTTAGGAGGAGCGATGAGCGATTTACAGGCCAATATTGAGTTCGTCGTTAAGGCGGTCACTAACACGGGCGGAGCCAGTGAGTTTCGACAAAGCATGCTGCCCCACCCTTTGGTTTACCAAGAACTCCCTCATGACCCGCAATTTGGCATATACAACGGGCGATTGCGTGCGTTGTCCTATGCCAAGGGTGATATGGAGGAGCTTTATTGGCGCTTACGCCGCAAGGTTATGCTGTCGCACACCGGTGAGTTAGCAACTGAAATCACTGGTCCTGACGCGGTGGCAATGCTCGAGCGTGTGTTCACGCGCAGTATTAGTAAAGTTAAAGTCGGCCGTTGTAGCTACCAAATCGCTTGCTACCCCGATGGTGGCATTATGATGGACGGGGTGTTGATGCGCCTGGATACCGATCGCTTTTGGTATGTGCAAAGCGACGGCGAGTTCTACGGCTGGCTGCGCGCGCAAGCTGAAGGCTTTAACGTCAAAGTGTTCTACCCCGGTGCATGGATTAGCCAAGTCCAAGGCCCGCGCTCGCTCGACGTGCTTGAAGCCGTTGCGGACGACGGCCTGCCCGAGCGCTTTCGCTATTTCGACATCGCGCATATCCACATCGGCGGGCAACCGGTCACCATTACCCGCACCGGTTTTACCAATGAGTTAGGCTGGGAGTTCTACCTAAGCCCCGATGTTGATGCGCGCGCAATCGGCGATCGTATTATGGAAGCCGGCCGTGTTTACGACATGCTCACCACCCCGGCCGAAGTCACGAACGCGCGGCGTATCGAAGGCGGATTGCTTTTCGCCGGTACGGACTTTGACGATTCAGTTACGCCATTTGAGGTGGGTTTTAGCGGCCTGGTCGACTTTGAAAAGGGCGATTTTATTGGCCGTGAAGCGCTACTTGAAGCCGACCGGCGCAATCGCACTTGGGGACTCACCTGTGCCAACGGCACCCCTAAGCGTGGCGATTCATTACAGGTCGCAGGCAAGCAAGCAGGACGGGTCACCAGTAGTGCATTCTCACCAACACTGCAGTTGGGCATTGCCATGGTGCGCTTAAACGATCCAGACCTCGCGCCAGGTGATGAAATTGAGGTGGTGTGCACTGACGGCGAAACCCGCGTGGGCATGATCAGCACGTTGCCACTGTATGACCGCAACGGCGACATTCCCCGGGGTCGGGCACTCGAAGCGTCGGATGACGTGGAAGTTGCCTAAACCGCTACCGCATAGCGATAGGAGTTCATGTGAGTAAGGCTGCCATACAAACGTCTACCCAGGGTTTTTCGATTGAGTCGGTGCCCAAAGATGCGCGACGCATCGAAGACTTTCGTGATCACCTGCCGGTCGGTACCGAGGTGTATGTGGCATGGTTGCCGAACGGCGACCCGGCTGAAATGGTTTTTGCTGCCAGCAAACTCGCTAGCCAAGGCATGATCCCAGTTCCGCACATTCCTGCACGGCGTATCGAATCCGAAGCGTTGCTTTGGCAGGTGGTTAAAGATTTTGTTGAGCAAGCGGGGGTAACCCGGTTGCTGCTTTTGGGCGGCGACCCAGATGCCCCGGTTGGGCCCTATGCCGATGCCAGTGCGTTACTGCAATCGGGCGTGCTCGAGGCGTTTAATATTAAAGCGGTGGATATCGCAGCGCACCCTGACGGCCATCCGGTCATGAGCACTGACACCAGCGCGCAAGTGCTTGGCGAGAAAATCGCCAAAGCCCGACAGGCCGGAATTAATGTCCGAGTGGTATCGCAATTTGCACTCGATCCAAGCGCTATTAGCGACTGGCATGCAAAAACCTATACCGGACTGGCGCAGGGTAGCGCTTTACAGATTGGCATTCCCGGTGTGGTGAGCACCAAGCGTTTATTGCAAATGGCCGGCGCTTGCGGCATTGCAGGAAGCTTTTCAATGCTGCGCAAAAGCGGTCGGCGATTGGCGAAAACCGCACTAGGCAATGGGACGACCGAAACACTGGTCACCACACTGGCGCCGCTGGTCAATCAATCCGATGACATTAACGGCTTTCACTTTTACTCGTTTGGTAATTTTGAAAAGACCGCGGCTTGGGCGCGAGCAGTCTCAAGCGGTGAATTTAGTGTCAACGATGAGACGATTTCAGTCGATCTAGCCAGCTAATCAGTGTGGGAACCACCCCACTGATTGGCTACTTCATTGACTGACCCGCTTTCTTAACTCGTGTTTCTGGATTTTACCGGTGGCGGTGCGCGGAATAGTTTCAAAGACAAACGCACGCGGGGTTTTATAACCGGCAAGATGCGCTCGGCAATGCGCGGTTAACCCCTCAGCATCAATCGATTCGCCAGCGGCAAGCTCGATAAACGCACACGGCGTTTCTCCCCATTTCTCATGCGGCATCGCAACCACAGCGGCCACAGCCACGGCTGGATGCTTGTAGAGCGCGTCTTCAACCTCGATCGAGGAGATATTCTCGCCCCCCGAGATAATGATGTCTTTGGAGCGATCTTTGAGCTCGACATAACCGTCCGGGTGCATAACGCCCAAGTCACCCGAATGAAACCAACCACCGGCAAAGGCTTCGTCAGTGGCCTTGGCATTACGAAAGTAGCCTTTCATTACCACATTACCCCGAAACATCACCTCACCGATTGTCTGCCCGTCTGCGGCAACCGGCTGCATGGTCTCTGGGTCGAGCACCGCAAGCCGCTCTAGCGGCGTGTAGCGAACGCCCTGACGGGCTTTAAGCGCGGTTCGGGCATCCGCATCTAGGGCATCCCATGATTGATGCCATTCATTCACCACGGCCGGCCCGTAGGTCTCGGTCAAACCGTACAGCTGCGTGACATTAAAGCCAGCGGCTTCCATTTGCGCGAGCACGCTCTTGGGCGGTGGCGCCGCAGCGGTCATAAACTCAACCGGATGCTTTAACACCGTGCGCTCGGCCGGATCGGTATTAACCAAAACGGACATAACGGGCGGTGCACCGCATAGATGCGTGACATCATGCGCCTCGAAGGCTTGCCAAATCGGTTCAGCGCGGACCTCGCGCAGACACACATGGGTGCCAAACACCACCGACATCGTCCACGGGAAACACCAGCCATTACAGTGGAACATGGGCAAGGTCCACAGATAGGTGGCATAGCGCGGCATATTCGAAATCAACGCGTTGCCTTGGGCCAGCAAATACGCCCCGCGGTGATGTGAAACCACGCCTTTGGGGTTACCGGTGGTACCGGAGGTATAACCAATGGAAATGGCATCCCACTCATCCACTGGCATAAGCCATTCAAACTGGGGGTCACCCGTGCTTAAGAAAGCCTCGTAATCAATTTCATTGGCCGCCCGGGGCGTGGGCTCATCAAGTGTCGGGTCAACATAGACCACCACTTGAGGATTGCATTCAGTCAGCGCTAACGCCTCGTTGGCCAAGGGCAGCATGCGCTGGTCCACCAGCAACATCTGCGCGCCGGCGTGATCCAGCTGAAAAGCAATCGTGTTGGCATCAAGGCGGGTGTTAATCGCATGCAAAACCGCTTGGCACATTGGCACGCCGTAATGCGCCTCAAGCATGGCTGGGACATTAGGCAGCAGCGCAGAAACCGTATCCCCTCGGCCCATGCCGGCAGCGCTCAACGCACTGGCCAGCTGGCGCGAGCGCTGATAGAACTCAGCGTAAGAAACCCGCATTGACCCATGGATAATAGCCGTATGCGCGGGCATGACTTCCGCGGCGCGAGCCAAAAAAGTTAACGGCGTCAACGGCTGATAATTGGCCTCATTGCGCGCTAAATCAACATTAAACGCCTTGTTCACAGCCGCGCTCTCCTCATTGTTATTCGGGTTATTATTTTAT
>Ga0102930_1000452_pt1 | contig 13651 bp, 18 predicted proteins | sample SalPon1_B_H2O_MG_FD_84514 | JGI IMG/M metagenome (GOLD analysis project Ga0102930, IMG submission 84514) | Salt pond water microbial communities from South San Francisco under conditions of wetland restoration - Salt Pond MetaG R1_B_H2O_MG | ecosystem: Environmental > Aquatic > Non-marine Saline... | reverse complement strand
TCCGCGTTCGAAAATCCACGCAAGACGCGACTGATTCAGAACGTGCGATTGTTTCAGTCGATCGTAACCGCAATCTTGCACTTGATGCAGATGATACGTCTACGTCATTAACACCAATTGCCAGAACGAGAGATGTCGGAATACTACCCGGCAGCGATATCGATGTTGCTCTCACACCCACCGAGAGGGAACGGCTTCTTGTTGAAGATGCGAGAGACGCAGGGCAATCTACAATCGACACGGTACGGACTCGCGCATTATCAATCACTGCAGAAGACGCGAATCTCGCAATCTTGCAGACCAAGAGAACGCGTCTTTCAGAACTCAAATCTGAAGATGTAGATGCTGCAGAAAATGTTTCAGTTACACGGTCGCGCGCCATTCAGACAGTTGCAAGCGATTCGGATCGTGCAGATGCAACAGTCGTTCGAGCACGGGATATTGCTCCAGATGTCGGACTTGACAGCGATATTGGTCTGGATATATCAATCGATCGCGACAGACCGGTCGTTTTGCGTGCAGCAGATCTCGATCGTGGAGTTGCTCAGCAAGTTAGAACGCGCGCAATTATCGTTCAGCCAGTTGCTGATTCAGACGAATCACAGACTACAGTTGATAGAGTTCGTCCAATCACGACAGATGCGAGCGATGCGGGATTATCCGATGCCGTCATATCCAGAAGGAGAACACTATCCACCTCGACACAAGACGGCGATAATGCAAGCTCCCCATTAATCAGAGCGCGATTAGTTTCACTCCAGTCCGAAGATGCGGATGCTGCTGAGAAGGTATTCGAACGCGAACGGATACTCGCAATACAGCCAGTTGCTGATGGAGATGTTTCGACTGCAGCAGTAGACAGGTCTCGGGCAATATCGAGCATTGCACGAGACGCAACACGTGCCGTTACATCTACGGAACGGACAAGAGCAGTTCAATTACGGGCAGAAGATGCAGACGATGCACGAAACGTACTCATTCGTCTGCGAGAGTTCGTTCAAGTTTCAAGAGATTCAGAGCGTTCAGACGTAACACTCTCCAGATTGCGTGAGACGTCTGCAAATGCACGTGATTCAGAGCGTTCGGAGAGTTTGTTTGGACGGGAACGACGGTTGCGTATTGATCCAGTTCAGGACACAGATGTCTCAGATATACAAGTCATACGCACCCGAAGCGCGAGTGTTGTTGCGCGCGATACGGATGCCGGAAACATCCTTTCAAGCAGGGAGAGATTATCAGTTCTGGCAGCGGACGACAGAGAAAGAGCCACGCCTTCAGTTGCAAGAATACGGGCTGTCGATACACAATCGGCTGATGCGGAGAGAGCAGAAAAGTTACTCTCACGCGTTCGACTGTCGGTTGCAGATGCGACAGATGCAGGCAGAGCGTCAGTATCCATAGAACGAAATCTATCACTTTCACTGCAATCTGTTGATCGAGACGAATCTACGATTGCCGTTGATAGAACGCGGAGAATTGATTCGAATGCTGAAGATTCGGATATATCTGATGCGATTACAGTTCGTGTACGGAGTGTTCCCACAAATGCGAGAGATTCAGAGCGTTCGCGCCCATCGATCGTCAGAAAGCGATCGCTAAACGTTCAGTCGGCAGATGTGGATATCGGTCGGAAATCCACAGTTTCACGTGTCAGAATTGTTCAGACAATCGCAGTTGATTCCGACACGTCAAGTCCGGAGATTGAAAGAAAGCGGATTGTTGTTCCGGAGACGTCACTCGATGCAGAAACTGGTCGGGATATATCGATTCTCCGGAATAGAACGATTGCAGCACTGGCGAGGGATGATGACAAATCGTTCAGTCAGAAAGTTCGAGTTCGGGCACTGGATATCGATCAGGTTGAAGATGGAGATACATCATCCATCACCGTCGGCAGAAGCCGTGTTGTTGAAGCGGGGGGAGATGATGCAGATCAAGCCGGGATATTCCGGTTCGAGATCGTCAGGTCGATTGCCCGAACGCTCATTCGGACTATCAGGGAAAACGCTACAACGCTTGTTCGTCCCGAAGTTTCGAGAGAGGCCAACCGGACACTCACGAGGACCATCACAGAATCGAGAGCAGCACTCAAGAGTCCGCAGTCTGTCACCCGCGAGGAGACGCGTACCATCACACGGGCAATACGTGAACGTGAGGCGGTGTTGCACGCGGAGCCGACTGAAAACGAACTCCCGCGCGTGCTCGTTCGAACAATAGAAGAGCCGGCTACAGTCTTGGATATGCCGGACGAGATGCAGTTGACTACCGCAAAACGGGATATCACTGAAGATGAATCGACAGTTCAGCAAACATCTGATGTGCGAGAACCATCCCGGACACTGGAGCGTGAGCTTAAAACTATCAGACGCATATTGGTGTTAGATGACGACATATGAGATAGTACGGGAATTAACATTCCCGAGAGGAGATGCAAAAATCCTCCCGTTCACAATCGAAGAGAGCGATTCTTCAGACCGTGTCAACCTTAATTCGGCAAGTATCAAGTGGCAGTTAGAAGATACACGAACGGGAGAGGTGGAGGTGTCCTCGGAAGAAGATTCGGATATTTCGATCGTGGAAATTGATTTTGAGCAGGGAGAATTTGAGGTTCATCTCGACACGACATCAACAAGTGAATTGCCGCCCTCCGGTTATCGGGAGACGTTAGAAATTGTCGACTCACTCGGGAACAAGACAACATGGATAGGGAAGATATATCTCCTCCGCGATAGCACATAGATACATTTATTATACATACACGCGTATGTTCAAGTGGAGGTTGGAGACAAATGCCAATAGCAACAACACGGCTTGGACGCGCGGTAAATGAGCACATGACGTTACGCGTCATCGGACCAAATCAGTTTACGGTTACGGGAGATTCGGGCGTCTCACACGTGATTGAGACGGATGGTGTAGATGCGCTCTCGTGTACGTGCCCCGACCACAAGTATAATTTATCCGCGGGCCAGAAGTGCAAGCACATGATTGCATACGAGGACTGGTACGTGAATGATGTCGAGTTCGGAGATCAGATTCTGGACTGATGGTGCTTCCGGGTGACGTACTGGAGGTGGGACCGACTCCCTCACTTCGGTATATTGTGGTGGCGGCTGATGTGCCATTTACGGACGGACACATGTGTTTGTTCTGTACGGCACGGCACGAAATCATGTTAGAGCGAACGGCAGATTTCTTCATCCAGCACGACCCGAATGTTCATCGCTGGTCGATCGAGGAGGTCAACCAACACATCAACAATCCGTATGCAGCAGTCGTGGTGAGAAAATCGCGCGACTGGTACGAGCAGTTGTCGGGCGGACACGCCATCACGGTGTGAGCGAACGCTTATACTTTCCCACATATATTGAACGGGTGAGGAGTCGCTCGAACAGGCGGTCCACAAGTGAGGTTCGGTTGGTACCCGATCCCGTCGCCTACACTCGTCACGAAAGATTTCGTTCCTGTACGGGCGTTCCTCAAGACACAAATATTGCGAGCGGTGCGACCGGATGCGTGAGATGGTAGGAGTATATAAAGAGTATATAAAACACCACCCATTTTCAGGGGGGTAGAATATCGATCCAGATCAACATCTTTTCCATAGGGAGAGAAGACACATAGACGGAGAGGGGAAGAGATGAAAAGAGAGGTGAGTAGAGAGGTGAAAGGAGAGAGGTCAAAAAGAACCCGACTCGCGTTCAGCGGACGCGTCCAATCGGGTTGGGGGGTGGCCGGGGGACCACACGCCGCACATGATATATGCATAAATTTATAGTGTGAGGGTGCGTATATTCAACCCCGGATGCCCGCAAAGAACGTGGAAGTAGAAGAGGCGATACTCGAACGCGCACTGTCAAGCACGACAGATGTCCATGTTTCCGTACACCACAACCTGTTGGATGACGGACGGCACAGCGCACTCGCTTACATCACGTATCCGGAAGAAGATGAGGCACCCGTCCCCATCCCCAATGTTGGGGGGTGGGATATCAAGAATATCGAACTGATGCATGGCCAGTGTGCAGTCACGCTCCTACAGCAGAAAGAAGATGCGTAAAGAGAATCTTGACTGGGTCCTGCTGAGCGAGTATAAGGCGATTCTCGATCGGGCAGAGAAGACAGAGCGCGAGATTATGCGTCTTGGACCCGACATCGAGAAGGACCGAAAGCGCATGCTCGACCGAACGTTCAGAGAGACAATCGCACAGGCATACCTGATTGAAAAGGTGCTTTTGCGAGCATATGGACGGAAGGAATCTCGCCAGATCATCTCGGATGTCAAGTGGCAGGCGCGCAAATAAGTATAAACATTTATGTTGCATGCATGCGTACTATTAGTTGGAGGAAGGAGACAAAATGACACTATCCGACATCCTGTCGATGGACGACATGATTGATTCTATGAGCGACTCGCAAGTGAGTCACGCGATGGCGTGTTCCACGTTCATGTTCCAGATTGGGCGCGCACGTGGACACGGCTTCCAGCTTACGCCCGCTCACGCACAAGTTGAGGGGCTGCTGCAGGACGGACAGATCAAGGCGGCTGCAGAAATCGGGTTAGAGCGTGGTGCGCCCGCGCGTTCCGAAATCATGTCTGCCGATAACCCGACAGAGTACCTCATCGACCTTCTGTTCAAGGGGGAACCGTCACCTGAAGCATTCCGCAATTCGCTCAAGGAGAAGGTGAAGGGGTGCGGCATGGCCGATATCATTGTCGCCCGCGAGCGTATCTATGATGCAGTTGGTGATTCCGCATGAGTTGTCGCTACACGAACGAAGAGTTGGAAGCCATCATGAGCGATCGAGATGAGTCGGAAGAGAACCGGCGAATCGCGTGGGAGATTATGCAGGCCCGCCAGATGTATTGAGGCGACCCCCGAACGCATGCAGGACGTACAGCCATTCATAAATCTTTAAATATCCACAGAGCGTATTACATGTAAGAGCACAAACCGCTCTTAGAAATATGACAATGGCTGACCAAGAATGGGACCGCGAGGGCTGGGTAGAACAGGCACTTGCGGCACAAGACGAGCAGGAGGAGCGCGACAGCACGATCGATTACGACCAGTATACATTTCCGATTGAGCCGGACACCATCGATGTGACCGACTCCATGCAGACGTTCGCAAACCGAAATGGCTACACATATATCGTGACTGCTGACGAGATTGATTCGGACATCTTCTCGGAGGCAGACCGGCACGAGTGGTGGGTGGAAATCGTGCAGCACATCAAGGATGATGACGAGTGGCGATTTTCGCTCGCGAACAATCCCGACCCGGAGGCCGACCCGCTGATGGTCGAGATTGATGAGTTCATTCACGAGAGCCAGTTCAAGATTGTGGTGGAGCCGGAATACGATATCCACAGACCGATCGATGAGTCGCGCGGGATGGTCCGTGTGGGCGTCCCCTTCAAGACAGACTTTGGGTTCAAGCGTCCCGTCACGTTCGACACATACGACTTGTTCAAGGAGTCTTCATTCGCACGCGTGGATGGTCTGTGGGATGAGCTACACCACTCATGGAACGATGAGGCGCGCCAGTGGACCATCGATTCGCATAAGGTCGACCTCTTCGTGAAGCACGCGACAGATGCAGGATTTGAAGTTCGGGTGGTGGAGTGAGCATGCAGGGTAGCCGCACGAGTCTGGGCATCAGTTCCGACACGCTCGAACGCCTCAACAAGTACAAGCCCGATGGTGTCACACATGACACATACCTGAACGCACTGATGGATGAGATGGGCAAGGCAAAGGTCACACTCTCATTCGAGGAGAAGTAAGGGGGATACCCCCCTCCGGGGGTGGGGGGTAGGGGTACCGTTTCGTGTGAAATCGCGAGTCGATTTTTTTGAAAACGTTCACTCGTGTTGCGCGAGCAAAATTTTTCGGGTTGCACCCATTTTTCGGAATGCATAACTACACATGCGTGCAGCTTGAGGTATGCGATCCCGACAGGAAATCGAAGATGAGATCCGGGAGAAGAAGCGGATGATAGAGAGTGCGGGATCAGACGAGTTCACCGCACGCGTACAGCCATATGTGGATGCGCTCGATTGGGTTCTGTCTGGAGAAGCTGAACAGGTGGGGGTGATTCGGGTAGGCGGGCATAATGCATAAATACAGAAGCAGTTCTTGGAGCACGGGCGACAGATGGAAGCCTGATCATCGAACGTGTAGATGAGACAGACGGCCACTACTCACTCCTCCGACACGATCGCGACAGATATGTCCAGTCATATGACACGGACGGGCTGGCAGAATCGTTCGGGTTGCCAGACGCGGAATCGTAAACATAAAGATTTATACCGAAAGCATGCGTACCGGAATGTGGAGGTAAAACAAATGGTAACAAAAGAAGACCTCAAGGCGATAGTTGAGTCAGTCGATGAGCCAACGCTTGATCACTGCGTATCCAGTCTGCAGGACGAGCACGGTGTCGACCGAAATGAAGCGCGGCATTTAGTGTTGGTCAACACGCTCCAGCGGTTTGAGGGCGGCGAGACCTACATCAAGTTCGATGACGACATCGATTTTGAGTCATTCACTAATTCGGGTCAGGGGCAGACAGTTTCTGACAATTCCGATTCCGCCCCCGCGCCCGATCCGATTCCGGACAGCAGTGGAATGGCCGAGACAATCGATTGGGATGCGGGTTCGGTTGTGTTTGACGGTGATGAGGTGGATGCTGAGAGTCCACCAGAGACGAGCGAGTCGTACCACCACGTCCCGATTCGAGAAGATGCGTCACACCCGCTCGTGCCCAGTGATCGCGAATATCTGGCACAAGAGATTTCTGATGGTGTGACTGACGTGATGGAGTTTACGTTTGCTGTACAGAACTCGGATTTCGGTGTGCTCCTTACGGGAGAGCCGGGAACCGGGAAGGGACATCTGGTCAAGACGGTTGCAGCAAAGGCAAACATCCCGCTTATCCGCATCAACATGGGTACGGGTATCACGAAGGAGAAGTTGATTGGTCGGTTCGTTCCGCGGGCGAATGGTGACGGACTGAACGGTCAGTTAGATCGCGCGAAAAATATCGCCGCTGATTCTGATCTGTCAGTCGGTGAGGCATTAGAATCACTCAGCATTCGCGAGAAGTTCGTCTGGAAGGACGGGTGGTTTACGAAGGCGTTCAAGAACGGATGGTGGATCCTGATTGACGAGATTAATGCGGCCCCTCCTGAAACGATGATGCCGTTCTTTGGGGCGCTGGAGGACAGTCAGTCGCGTTCGCTTGAGCTAACTGAGCGCTCGCAGACGATTAAGCCACATCCCGGATTCAGGTTTATCGCAACCCGTAATCCGTCTCATCACCGTGGGACGAACGGGATGAATGATGCGCTCAAAGACCGCATGTTCGAGCTTGAGAAGGATTACCTTCCAAAGCGGACGGAAGCAAATCTCGTGCAGAGCATGACCTCGCTTAATGATGAGCAGGCGTCTCAACTGGTAGAGATTGCAGCAGCAATTCGGGCCGGCTATCCCGAGCAGCTATCCAGAACGCTCACTCCACGTGGTATGCAGCGTATTGGACAGTGGGCTGATCTGTACCCATTTGCGACTGCTGTTCGTAAGGAGTTGCTTGAGGGGCTTGATTTCGAAGATGAGCGCGACCCAATCGAGCGCAAGATTGAGCAGGTGCTCGGCTGAACATAAAAGTTTATACAATACTAAAACCAATACATAACTACAGGGAGACAACAAATGAAACTACAACACAAAGACATCAGGTCTGCTGTCATTGACCGGATATCATCTCGGCAATCGGGATGGGCGACTCCAGAACGTCGTGTATATCTTGAGCGATTGGGAACGCTCACCGCCGGATCCAAAATCCGCGTTCGGTTTATCGACATGCCGACTGCTGCATGTGAGTGGGTAGAGAGTGGTAGGTACCACCGCATCAGTTTCCGCAGTCGACCACTGAATCTCCATTGGATTCCGGGAATCAAGAATGCAGTAGGTGAAGAGACAGTTCATACTCTTGTTCAGGAGGGTCTCCTGTACCACGAGCTTGGACACGTGCTCATGAGCGATTATGATGCATGGAGCGCAATGCTTGACGATTTCGACAGTCTGGTTGCTCGCAAGAGCTTCAAGCACTTCTTGAATCAGGTTGAGGATGTCGTGATCGAAGCGTGGATGCGCGAGTGGATTGACTGTGGTCGCGTTCTTGATTTCAAGAACATGGTCAAGTTCTACACCATGTACGAGATTGAACGTCCAAAGGGTAGACGTTCTGCCTCTTTGCACTACAAGAAGGTTATCCAAACGAAGATGGACGCAACACTCGCGATGATTGAGTCACTTGGTCGTTATGACGGCCACTTCCTCGATCTCCACGGTGATGATTTGCCAGAGATTCGTGAGTTTGCTACTCGCGTCATATCGTATGCCGTCTGCTGCCCGAAAAAAAAAAAGCGGTATGCGGGTGTCCGCGAGATGTACGAGGAGTTCTTCGGTGACGATTACTCCAGTGCGTCAGAAGAGTTTCAGGATAGCGGTCATGCAGATGCGGAGAATCAGATGGCTGGCGAGCAGCAGATGATGTCTGTGTCGATCCCCATTCCGAACGACGGTGAGGAGCAAGATGCGTCTGGTGACATGAACTCACAGGCATCAGACGGCTCTGAGAGTGCACAGGAGCAGTCGGGAGAGGCTGGGGATGATACTGCAGACCCACAGGGGGAACAGTCCTCAGCAAGCTCACAGGGTGCACAGGATGACGAGAGCGCCGATGAGTCATCGGACGCAGGCAGTTCGAGTGATGATCTCGCGCCAGATGATGAAGCGTCTGATGATGAATCCGAGTTCGGCATGAACGGTTCGAGTGCGGGTTTCAATTACAGAGAGCTTGACACCATCAAGAACGATTCCGAAATCATTCAGGGTGAAGAGGATGATGCAGATGATGATGTTGTTGAGCGATTGGTTCAGGGTGCGATTGATGCAGGTGTAGATTCCGGTGAGATTGATGTGAGTAGTCCGCGGTACATCAACCCACAGAAGCAGTGGGAGACGACTGCCAGTCGGTATGCACGTCAGCTTGGTTCAATTCTGACCGATCATTTCCGCCATGAGCGTCAGACGCGCGAGAACCGCAACCGTCATTCAGGCGATTTCGATTCGCGCGCGCTCATACGGGCTGACCGCGGAGATTCGTCAGTGTTCGTGCAGCACAACAATCCGGAAGACAAGCGCTACCACTGCGTGATCTGCGTAGACGATTCGGGTTCCATGCGGGGAGAGTCAGAGAAGCAGGCATCCATCACGACTGGCATGCTTGTTCAAGCGCTTGATTCGGTCGGGATTGCGACGACCGTCTACACGTTTGCTGATGAGGTCAGGCTCACGAAGATGCGTGAGGAGGAGTATGAGGACGTGACAGACGAGTTGTACACGGACAGTGCAGGTAGTGGCACGAATCTGTCAGCCGCGCTTGAAGCAGTACAGAAGATGGAGGGAGAGTCAGATGAGGAGATGTTCCTCGTTGTCATCACGGATGGCATGCCGCGAGATGAGGAGCGCGCATACGACACTCTCTCCCAACTCCGGATGCGTTCGATCTGCATCCAGATAGAGTTGGAAGATACCTACTTCCGGGATGTCTATGACGGGTGGGTCGTCAGCCAATCGGTCACGGACATTCCAAGTCAGGTACAGTCCGCGTTCAGACGTGTGATGCTGTAAGGAGACATACATATGACAAATACACTATTCGTTACGGAAGACACGACAGTTGAAGAGATTCTGGAATATATCGAGTGGGTCGTCCAGCACCCGACCGTGATCGAGACGGAATCCGGGCCGAAGACGGTCTGGAACTTCAGTAGTCACGACATCAATCATGCGGGACTCAATCTGGAATATAAGGAGGAGGACGCGTTCGTCATCCCATTTCAGGTCACGAGTACGTGGGGATTCATGTTCGCACTACTGCCGGACGATATCCAGCAGGCAGAGAACCTGATCTGGCGCAAGAATGAGCGCGCATATTATGCATACCGCCAGTTCTATCGGGACATCTCTCCTGAGCGAGAAGAACAGTTCCGATATGCATTGGCGCGACAGGTCCGTGGGGAGGATGAGCCGCATGACTGATGATGATGGAGACGCGCCCACCATCCCGTTCGAACCGGATAATGAGTGGGACGACCCGCCTGCCCTCCTACACGATCACACACCAACACGCCCCCTGCCCGTCCGTATCCTGATGGCGGGATTTCACGTGACGGTTGTGGCTGGCCTGTTCGCACCGATTGTGAGCTATCACATCTGGGGGATTGAGGCGGCAATTGGTGCCGGCATCACGGGCTACCTGTTGGTGCGCGCGCTTTTCTGATCATGACAGACACACAATCAGCTACAGAAGATGAGGGGGAGGTCAATCCGTTTGTTGATGATGAGGGAACATGGCACCGGCACCGCTTCTTCACGGGACTCGGACAGCGGGCAATCCATCTACACGGACAACAGAATTGCGGAAATTGCGCGCGCCAAATCTCAAATTTTAGAGGTGATGGAAGTGTGACACAGCGACTCGTTTCAACCTTCTTAATGCACGATTATGTGCATGACGCGTACCGAACGGATTCGGGTGTCGTATATCTCCACACATCTGAGAATGATGACGATTCCAATCCTATTGATCGCGCTAATCTTGAGGTTGAGATTGAAGTCAATCAAGACGTCTTCTTTGCCGGAACGGATGATGGAGACGAGTACATGCTTGTTCCAGATGAGGTTGAATCGATCTGTCCAAATTGTGGGTATCGTAACAAAATGCGTATGAACACATTCGCGCGCAACCGGATGATTGACCAGTATGATGGTGGGGACGTCCCAAGCCGATGGCTCACGGGACTGTCCGATAAGGTTGTCATGCACGTTACTGACATTCTTTCAGATGAGTTAGAAGGCCACCAAACACATCTTCACGATTTCGAACTTGAGCACATCAAGCAGGTGACAGGCGAAACTTCCGCACAGATATAGATACATTTATTACACATACTCTCGTATGTATAACCGGAGGGAACACAAATGCAACCAAACAACATTCCCGACGACGGTGTTGAGCAGATGAATGATCAGACGGTATCTGTCGGCGGTCGACAGATTCAGGCGGTTACGGATGCCGAGAATGCCCTCGGGTGGGTAGTGTACTACACGGTCGGACCAAACTTCCTCGTCCCGCGAGAGTGGTTGGTCACTCGCTCACAGGAGCTTGGCCTGCACGACTCGATGCTGCCTACAGAGACCAGCCCAAAGCGTGCGTTCACGCGTACCTCTACTCGTCTGACTGACGAGATGCCGGCGAATTATCTGCCTCCAGACGTTGAGGCAAACGTTTCGCGTGTTGACTACTCTACTTTCAACCTCGAAATTATCGATCGCCGCGATGGCGAGATTGATTCGGCCATTATTGGGCAGTTCAATTACGACGGTGGCGATATCTATTACCGCCTATCATCCAGCATTCCGGAGCACATGGAGTGGTTCCGTGCTGCACAGAGTGCGTTTGAGGTGCTGTACGAGGATATGAAGATGTCCAATATGGGTAAGGATGTCCGCAAGATGATCCGTGAGTTCTGTACCCATCACAGCACGAGTGTGAAGATGCGTCCTGCTGGTGCAGTGTACTTCGTGCCTGCGCACTATGAGGATGAGCTAATGGCTCTCAAGCAGATGCTTGACGAAATCAATGTCGAGTTCAAGGATCACGGATTCTCTGCCTCTATCGACACCATTGAGGTGATTGACTCACCCGCAAAGCGCGAGTTGATTGAGGCAAAGGTTCGCGATAATCTGGAGGTTGCAGTCTCTGGATTGGTTGAGGATGCGCTCGATCAGTTCTCCGAAGATCAGGCAGCCAATGCAGTTGTGTCCGGGCTTGGTCAGGAGCTTGCGTCGATCGAGAATCTCGCACTTGAGCACAACACGCTGCTGTCTGCAGAGATTAGTGTGCGTGAGGCATTGGAGACTTGGAAGTCCAATGTCCGTGGCGACAACCGCAATCTCGTTCAGCAGATTATCGATGAGGTGGACATCTGAGTCCGAACGCGTGCGGTTGACACTCTCGATTTTATAAATATAGCGGGCTGCTTTTTATCGCGGATATCATATATTTCCACATATGTTAGAGACAGCCGTTGAGTTGCCGTTAGGTTCAGTCGCCACCATCGTTGTGATTGTTGGAGTTCTTGCGCGCGTGTATTATGGAGACGTGCTTTTCCATCCACGACATGTAGTTATCTGGGACACCATACGAACAATTGGAGTGCCAATTCTACACGGAATCGTGTATTCCCGTTTCGGAGTGGCTATTGAATTTGACACACCCGAGACGCAATACGTGGATCGTATTCCAGAAAAATCGTTTTCAGAAGAATTTGGTGTTCCACTGACAATCCAAGCAATCAGCGAACGGTTCAATAGATCCAGATCATTCGAAGTTCCGCTTTTGGCCGGCTACAAAACAGACTGGAAGAACAGACCCGAGGAGGGAACGCTCGTATCATATCACGGGCCGCTTCCCTTTTCGACAGCACCTGATTGGTTGCGCCCGCGACAACTACACGTCACATTTTTTGAAGCATCAAATGGAGATATTATCGTAACTGCACACGAAGAAGCCAACAGTTATCGTCCAGACAAGTGGGCAGATCACTTGTTCAGCCTGTCGTTAGATGAGGAGAAAGGTGTAGAAATGACAAAACACGTTCTCGATGACGTGTACACGGAGCAGTTCGGAAGGGATTAGTTCTTTACTTCTGCACACATTTTAGAACGTATATGAGTTCGTCGTCAGGTGACTTGCCGGAATACAGCGAGAAGATGAAGATGAACATAGCAGTATCAAAATTTTATGCGGTAGGAAACGACGATGAGTCGTGGACTTACGAGCGCATAGCAGATTATCTGGGTGAATCTGTATCGACTGTTAAGCAATATATCCATCAGTCGACATATGGACACGAAGTTGAATCGATCGCGGTAGAGGCCGAGTCTCAAGCTCGCCTCAAGGTGTATACATCTCTCATGCAGAAGTTGGAAAATCTGCAAGAGATTGAACAAACGTTGCTTGAGTCAAAAGAAGCACTTCCCTCCAGCTATAAGATGGAAAGTGCGCGTGCAGAGGTAACGTTTGATAAAGTGCCAAATGTCGGTCGGGTGTACGAAAATGGTACGGTTCTCAACATCGATGTGCCAATCCCGGATGATTACATTGAATCTCCGAATATTGACAAGCTAAAGGTTGTGTGGAGAGAGCAGAGAATGGTCATAGAGCAGATTGAGAGCTTCTTCGGAATGCGAGATAATACAGATGACACAAGCACTAATGAAAACGTAATCTATGTCAAAAACTGGTCATCTGACGACATCGATCAAAATCTTCCAGATCGCGAGATAATCGATGTGGAATCTGGAAATCGAGAGACAGTGACAGAAAAATCGGACGCACGAGACGATGAGTAGTAATATCGAAACGGTAAATCACACAATCACATTTTCGCAAGTACAGCGGGAGTTTATGGAATACACGGGCAAACAGGCATTGCTCTACGGAGGATTTGGAGGTGGGAAAACGCGAATCGGAAATGAGAAGGGATATCTATTGAACATGAAATATCCCGG
>Ga0102930_1000451_pt1 | contig 13661 bp, 12 predicted proteins | sample SalPon1_B_H2O_MG_FD_84514 | JGI IMG/M metagenome (GOLD analysis project Ga0102930, IMG submission 84514) | Salt pond water microbial communities from South San Francisco under conditions of wetland restoration - Salt Pond MetaG R1_B_H2O_MG | ecosystem: Environmental > Aquatic > Non-marine Saline... | reverse complement strand
TCCGGTTCGATCGCCAGCAATTCCCGCACGATCGCGTCCACTTCCGGCGTATCCCAGATGATGCCGGCATTGACCGAGTAGTGGATCCGGCCATCGGGGGCGACCAGGAACGAGGTCGGGAAGGCAAAGGCACCGTAGCGTTCGGCCACCTCGCCATCGGGATCGACGGGAATCGGAAAGGGCAGGTCGAACCCCTCCTCGCGAACGAACGCGCGCAGGTGCTCCGGGGTCTGCTTGAAGGCGATGGCGTAGATCTTCAGCCGGTCGGGGTAACGACTCGCCAGCCGCTCCATCGAGGGAATCTCCTCGACGCAGGCCGGGCACCAGGTGGCCCAGAAATTGACGATCTGGACCCCGTCGAAGTCCTCGTCGAGCCCCTGGGCGTTACCGGCGAGGTCCCGCAGCTCGAAGTCCGGTGCACGCTGTGGCGTCACCCGGGTCAGCCCCACCTGCTTTGCCAGCGGCTCGCTGCGCGAGTCGTCCAGGGCGAGCGCGCTGCTCGGGTGCGGTGCGCGGGAAAGCAGCGGGATCGACTCGAGAATCTGTTGCGGTAGGGCACGGACGGCCGGGGCCGCCGCCGGGCTCTCGAGCACCTCGTCGACCTGCGCCAGCGACTCGGTACGCGCCTCGGCCATCTCGATGAAGTAGTAGTCCTTCACCGCCGGCACCACGCGCGCGAACGCCGCGCTCCCGCCCTCCAGCAGCCGCTGCCAGAGGCGGTCGAGGCGATTCATGTATACACCCTGCCCGGGCTGGAACAGCATCACCGGCAGGTTGGTCGCATCCACGATGCCGAAGAACTCGGGCTCGCTCCCCGCCACCGGCGTACCGCGATAGAGATTGGGAAACAGCAGCACCGCGCCGGCGAGCCCCGTGGTGTCGTCGACCTGCCCCTGCCACAGACGCATGCCGCGGAGAATCGGCACCGCCATGCGATCGCTGCCGATGATGGCGACCGGGCGTCGCCCGCCGGCCTCTTCCACCGCACGATCGATCAGGGCGGCGATCGCACTGCCGTCCCGCTCGCGGACCACCGTGTCCGAACGGGTCAGGAAGAGCGAATCGAGCACGTCGACCATCCAGACCGTCGCACCGCGACGCGCCAGCGCGTGAGCGATACTCTCCGGCCCCGCCATGTCGCCATACTGGTTCACCGCCCACAGCAGCAGCGGCGCGTCCAAGGCCGCCCCACCCGGCGGCTCGATCACCCGCACGTCGAGCCGGCCGCCGGAGTCGGCCACCGGCACGCTGAAGTCCGCGGCATGGCTGCCGGAGGCGACCAGCGTCAGGACGGCGGCCGCCAGCAGGGCCTGCCACAGGTGCGGGCGGCCCGTCGGTCCGTCCGCATTGGGGTCGTTCTCCGGATACATCGCGTCACGCCTCGCGCTCTCGTACAATACCTATCCGTCCGGACCGGCCGGACGAGAAATTCCTTAGCATGCTAGCAGTTGAGCGCCCAATGACACACTCGGCACCCGCCGTCTTCGAGACGCAGATCGACGAACTGGAACTGATCCACCGCGGCAAGGTGCGCGACCTCTACCGCATCGACGACGAGCGGATGCTGATCGTCACCACCGACCGCGTCTCGGCCTTCGACGTGATCCTGCCCACGCCGATCCCGGACAAGGGCCGGGTGCTGACCGAGATCTCGCGCTTCTGGTTCGAGAAGAGCCGCGCGCTGGTGCCCAACCATCTCTGCGAGGACCAGGACCTCTCCCGGATCGTGAGCGACCCCGCCCAGCGCGCCCAGCTCGAGGGGCGCAGCGTGATCGTGCGCAACCTCAGGGCCCTGCCGATCGAGGCGGTGGTGCGCGGCTACCTGATCGGCTCGGGCTACAAGGACTACCAGGCCACCGGGGCGGTCTGCGGCATCACCCTGCCCACCGGCCTACAACTGGCCGACCGGCTGCCCGAGGCCATCTACACCCCGGCGACCAAGGCCGAAGTCGGCGAGCACGACGAGAACATCGATTTCGACGCGACCGCGGCGCTGATCGGCGCCGACCGGGCCGCCGAGGTGCGCGACACCGCCATGGCGCTCTACCGCATGGCCGCCGACTACGCCGCCGAGCGCGGCATCATCATCGCCGACACCAAGTTCGAGTTCGGCCTCGACGAGCACGGCACCCTGCACCTGATCGACGAGGCGCTCACCCCGGATTCGTCGCGTTTCTGGCCGGCCGACGAGTATCGTCCGGGCATCAGTCCGCCGTCATTCGACAAGCAGTTCATCCGCGACTGGCTCGAGACGCTCGACTGGGACAAGACCGCACCCGGCCCGGCCATCCCCGACGAGATCGTCGCCCAGACCCGCGAGCGCTACCTGACGGCCTACCGGCGGCTGACCGGCGACGAGTTGCCCGGCATCGCATGACCGCGTCGACCGACAACACGCGCGGCTGGGTGGTGCTGGCCACCGACACCGGGGTCGGCAAGACCGTGGTCGCCTGCGCACTCGCCCGGCTGCTGCGCGAACGGGGCCTGTCAGCGCGCGTGAGAAAACCGGTGGAGACCGGCTGCGAACGCCGGGGCGACGAGCGCCTTCCCGCCGACGGCATCGCCCTGCACGCAGCCGCCGGTGGCCGCGAGCCGCTCGGCACCGTGTGCCCGATCCGCTATCTGACGCCGGTCGCCGCCCCCGAGGCCGCCCGTCGCGAGGGCGAGTCGCTCGAGTTCGGTCGCGACCTCGCCCCCCTCCTCGACGACGCCCTGGCCGGGCTGGCCGCCGGGGAGCGCACCATCATCGAAAGCGCCGGCGGACTGCTCTCGCCGCTGGCCGAGGACGCTCTCAACACACGGCTGGCCGAGCACACCGGCCTGCCCGCCCTGCTGGTCACCCCCGACCGGCTGGGCACGCTGTCGAGCACCCTTTCGGCCGTGGAATCCCTGCAGCGCCGCGGCATTCGTCTCGCGGCCATTGTCCTCAACCGCCGTCCGGTGGATCCCACCGACGCGGACACGCCCGACAACCAGCGCGCCCTGGCCGACTGGCTGCCGCGACTGGTCGACCAGCCGCCCGTCGTGCTCCCCTTCGACGGTCGGCCACACCAGCTCGCCGCCCTGCTGGCCTGACTCGCCCGGCATCCCGAACGAGGCATCAGCCCCTCCCCGCCTCCTCATTATTTTCCTGTATGCCCAAATAAATGTCTTGATATAAGATTTTTATATCGGTAATAATGCTGTCACCAAAGCGCTCGGGATGCCACGACGTCCCGACGGAGTCATCCGACAGGAAGGAGGCATGGTCATGTCTGCACGCACCCATCCCATCAGCCGCTTCGGCGCCGGTCTGGCCGCCGCTTGCTGGCTGGCCGCTCTGCCGGTCCAGGCGGAATCCACGAACGCCGCGGTGTCCGAGAAGGGCCTGATGGCCGCCCAGACCTGCGCGGGCTGTCACGGCACGCAGGGCTACATCGAACACTCGGCCTACGTCCCGCTCGCGGGCATGCCGCGCGAGCGCTTCATCAACGCGATGCGCTCGTTTGCCGACGGCTCGCGCCCCTCGACGCTGATGGGTCCGCTGGCGCGGGCATTCACCGAGGACGAGATCGCCGCCATGGCCGACTACTTCTCCAGCCTGCCCAAGGAGCAGGCTGGCGCGACCAATGCACAAGGGGGTGATGATTCATGAGCATCAGTCGTCGCAACTTTCTCAAGCTCACCGGCGCGAGCGCGATCGGTGCCGGCGTCTCGGGCACTCCGCTGGCGCGTGCCGCCAGGAACGCGCGGGTCGTGGTCATCGGCGGTGGCGTCGGCGGCGCCACCACCGCCAAGTACCTGAAGCTGTACGCGCCCGAGATCGACGTCACCATCGTCGAGCCCAAGCGTGAATACCGCCGGCCCTACGGCTCGAGCGAGGTGATCACCGGCCAGGCGACGATGGACGACATCACCATCTCCTACGACGCGCTCAAGCATCGTCATGGCGTCAAGTTCGTGCACGAATCGGTGAACGACATCGATTACGACGCCAAGCGCGTCACCACCGACGCCGGCACCACGCTCGGCTACGACCGGCTGGTGCTCTCGCCGGGCGTTTCCTTCGACTTCGACGCCATCGAGGGGCTGACCCCCGAGCTGGCCGAGACCCGTCTGCCGCACGGCTGGGACGCGACCGACCAGTTGATCGAGCTCGAACGCCAGCTGCACGAGGTGCCGGAGAACGGCACGGTCATCGTCGGCCCGCCGCCGAACCCGTACCGCTGCCCGCCGGGACCGTACGAGCGCAGCGGCCTGATCGCGCAGTGGCTGCTCGACCGTGGTGATACCTCGCCGCGCGTGATCATCCTCGATCCGAAGAACGGCTTTACCACCGACTACTCGATGCTGCACGCCTGGAACGAGCTCTACCGCTTCAACATCCCGGAGCCGGCCCGTTCGAAGTACAGCGAGGAGGAACTCGCCCAGCTCAAGACCTGGGACGAGCCGGGTCCGATCGATTGGGTAATGGGGGATCTCGGCGGTCGCATCCTGAGCGTCGACGCCGAGACCATGACGGTCGAGGCCGAGGCCGGCACCTTCCAGGCGGACATGATCAACATCATCCCGCCGCTCAAGGCCGCCAAGATCGCCTTCGACCAGGACCTAGTCGACGAGTCGGGCTGGTGCCCGGTGGACCAGAAGACCTTCGAGTCCACCCGTCACGCCGACGTCCACGTCATCGGCGACTCCTGCATCGCCGGCGCGATGCCCAAGTCGGGTTACGCGGCGAACAGCCAGGCCAAGGTGCTGGCCATCCAGCTGCGCGCCCTGCTGGCCGGCAACCCGCCGGTGGAGCCGGTGTTCCAGAACACCTGCTACGCCCTGGCGGGCAACACGGAAAGCGGCATGTTCGTCGCCGACGTGTTCCGGCTGGAGGACGGCACGATCGTGCGGGTCGACGAGCAACGTTACCTGCCCTTCGAGGCCACGAAGCTGCAGAAGAAGCTCGCCGCCGTCTATCAGCACAACTGGATGCAGGCGTTCTCGGACGACTGCTTCGCGTAACCCTTCCAGCGGCCGACTCCCCCGGGGGTCGGCCCGATGCGTTCTGACAGGAGGATCCCGAAATGGATCTGATCGGACTTTTCCCAACCTGGTACGAGCCGGCCATCGGCAGCGGCTGGGTCATCGGGATTATCGCCACCGTCCACGTGCTCTTCTCGCACACCGCCGTGGGCGCCGCCATCCTCTTCGGCGTGCTCGCCTACATCGGTGCACGCGACGACCGGCCGGAACTGATCGAGTTCATCCGCAAGTACGGCCTGTTCCTGCTGGTCTTCTCCTACATCCTCGGCTCGATCACCGGGCCCGGGATCTGGTACTCGACCACCGTGGGCAGCCCGCGCGGCATCTCGTCGCTCATCCACAACTTCGTCTGGAAGTGGGCGACCGAGTGGGTGTTCTTCGTCATCGAGGTCGTCGGCGTCTACATGCTGGTGTATCTGGCCGGCAAGCTCGACCGGTTCACCTACATGAAGGTAGCCGGCATCTTCGCCGTCACCTCGTACGCCACCATGCTGGCGATCGTGGGCATCCTCTCGTTCATGATGATGCCGGGCATGCAGGAGTGGAAGACCGAGGGCGGCTACCTGCTGGGCTTCTACGGTGACAACACCTTCGCCCAGCTGATGATCCGCACGGCGTTCATGTTCACCATCACCGCCGCGGTCGGTGGCATCGTCGCCGCCGGACTGAAGGACGAGGCGTTCAAGAAGTGGCTGCTGCGCCGGCTCGCCGCCGTGGGCGCGGTCTCCGCGGTCGTCGGCATCTCGCTGTACCCCTGGTACATGAGCACCCTGCCGGAGATCGCGCACCTGGTGGCCGAGAACCGCATGCCGGACTACTTCACCCCGTCGATCCTGATCGTGCTGGGCGCCATGCTCGCCTACTTCGCGACGACCATCATCAAGCCGAAGATGGTCACCGCGACCATCGCCGGCATCGCCACGGTCGCGATCCTGGTCCTCGGCCTGTGGCCGGGCGAGACCATCCGCGAGTCCGTACGCAAGCCGTACATCGCCGGGCAGTACATCTACTCCAACCAGGTCATCGGCCATGACGTGCCGGGCATGGGGGTCACCTCCGAAATCCCGACGCTGGAAAAGGTCGGCTTCACCCAGGCGCACATCTTCTGGCCGGAATCCCAGCGGGAAATCCACCGAGACAACGCCGCGGACGTAGGTCGCACCCTGGCGATCACCGCCTGCAGCAACTGCCACTCGCTCTCGGACACCGGTATCCGGCCGCTGAAGAACTACTTCCCGAAACAGGCAGACATCGAGGGGATCAAGACTTACCTGCTGGGTGCCCTGTCGACCGGCAACACCATGTACATGCCGCAGATCCCGCTGAAAGAGGCGGAGGCCGAGGCGCTGGCCGTCTACATCGCCAGCCTGAACGACCCGGAGGCCATCGCGCGCTACGAGTCGGGCGAGATCACCGCCAGCCTCGAAACCCGTTCCGCTGAGGAGGTCAAGTAATGGATACCGCCATGCTCTACGCCCTGCGTGACCCGCTGGGCATCCCGGCACACCCGGCGATCTTCCTGATCCTGGGCGTGCTCACCTGGGCGCTGCACATCGTGGCCGTCCACGTCCTGCTGGGCTCCTCGGTCCTCGCGATCCGGGGCGCCTTCTCCGGGATGGATCACTGGCGCCGGCTGGCCAGCGCCATGGTCAACACCGCCAAGGTGGCCGTCTCGGTCGCCATCGTGGTGGGGGTCGCGCCCCTGCTCTTCGTCCAGGTCATCTACGACCCGTTCTGGTACACCTCCAACGTGCTCTCCGCGTGGTGGGTCATCGGGTTCATCGTGATCCTGATCGTCGCGACGCTGGCGCTGTTCATCTTCTACGCGATGAACTACGAGCTCCGTACCAAGAAGACCCGCTGCCCGGGCGCGATGATCGCGGCCATCCTGCTCTTCCTGGTGGTCGGCTTCATCATGCACGCCCTGTCCGTGCAGATGCTCGAGCCGGACAAGTGGCTGGAGTGGTACGCCCCCAACGGCGTCATCGACGCGTCGGGGCGCTCGATCCACGCCTACAACCCGTGGCGCTTCGCCTTCTTCATCGCCCTGTCGCTGCCGGTGATCGGCATCTGGCTGTTCGGCTACCGCCGCTACCTTCAGGGCGCCGGCGAGCTGGACGCGGAGTACCTAGCGTTCGTCAAGCGCATCGCTACCCGCCTGGGTGCCGTCGGCACGGCCATCTCGCTGGTCCTGCTGGTCATGTGGATGCGTGGCCTGCCGGCCGACATCGCCGACTTCGCCACCAGCGTCTGGCCGATCGCCGCCGCCCTCGCGCTGATCGTCGTGGCCGCCTACCCGCTGCTGCTGGGCAAGCGTCTCGACCAGGGCCTGTGGGGCTACACGCCGGTACTGGTCGCGACGGTCGGCATGATCGTCGTCGCCGCCATGCGCGAGGCGATCCGCTGGGTCACCCTGTACGGCGTGCACGGCTACAACCCACTCGACTACCGCATCGTGATGGACTGGTACTCGACCGGCCTGTTCTTCATCACCTTCGGCGTACTCGGCGGGGGCGTGGTCGCCTACCTGCTGACCGTCGCCTGGCAGGCCGGCCAGACCGAAGGGACCTACACCCCGTCCCGCGCCGTCAACCGCATGGGCACCGTCGCCATCATCATGCTGGTGCTCTGGGTGGCGCAGTACTTCGGCTTCGGACTGTGGACCGCATACGCGTAAGAAGGAGGTACCCGATGAACCAGAACGACACACCCCGACTCGCCGGTCCGCTGCTCGCCGCCGGAGCCGCCCTGGCGCTGGCCCTGCCGGGGCTCGCCTCGGCCGCCGGCCAAGCCGACGCCGAGGTCGCCAAGTGGACCCCGGCGGCCTGGCACGAGACCATGGCCGGCATGCCGGAAGGCGACGCCTCGCGCGGCAAGGAACTGCACGACGATGCCTTCTGCGCCTCCTGCCACGGCGAACACGGCGAGGCCGCCACGGCCAACTGGCCGCTGCTGGCCGGTCAGCGCGCCGAGTACACCTACAAGCAGCTGCTCGACTATGCCGACCACCGCCGGGCGGAGGATGCGCGCGCCCACATCATGAACGTGGTGGGTGAAGAGCTCTCCCGCCAGGACATGGCCGATCTCGCCGTGTTCTACGAGGAGCAGGGCCTGCCGGACAAGGTCAAGCCGGCCGAGTCGCACCCGGCCCACCAGCTGGTGAGCGTGGGCGATCCGAGCCGACTGATCACGCCCTGCGCGGCCTGCCACGGCAGCAACGGCTCCGGCGGCATCAACGAGTCGCCCGCCCTGCGCGGCATGCCGGTCGACTACTTCGTGCGCACCATGGAGCTGTTCCGCGACGGCATGCGCCACAACGACGTGGCCAAGGGCATGGCGCAGTTCGCCGAACCGCTGACCGACGAGGAAATCGCCCAGCTCGCCGACTACTACGCCGTCGACTGAGCCGGACGCCTGCGACGTCCACCACGCAAAGCCGCGCCCCCGGCGCGGCTTTTTTCATGGCCGGGGCAAGACCACCCGCCGGAACGGACAGGCCCGCCCCCGGGGAGCCGACAAAAAAGGCCGCGTCGATCGACGCGGCCTGCGCTCGTCCGGCGGAAGGGGATCCGTGGCGGATCAGCGCACGACCAGCAACGGCACGCTCGCCTTCATGATCATCTTGGTGGTGGTGCTGCCCAGCACCAGGTAGCGGATCGGGCTGTGGCCGTAGGCCCCCATGGCCAAAAGATCGATGCCCTTCTCGTCGATGTAGTCGGAGACCGCCTGATCGACCTTGCCCTGGCGGATGGCGACCTGGGTGTCGAACCCCGCCTTCTGCAGGCGCGTGTTGGCCACCTGCAGCTTGTCCCAGTTGCCCTGCTTCTCCTCGCCGACCATCAGGATGTGCACCGGCAAGCCCTGCAGGAGCGGCGTGCGCGCGGCCATCTCCACCAGCTTGTAGGCGGTGGGGCTGCCATCGTAGGCGATCAGGAAGCTCTCGGGGCGCTGGAACTCGAGCGGCGTGACCAGCGTGGGCTTGTGGATCATCGAGAGGATGCCGGAGAGATGACTGCCCACGTGCATGGCCTCGGCATCGCCGTCCTTGCCCTGCTTGCCAAGCACCAGCATCTGCATCGATTTCTCGAGCTCGAGGATCACCTCGGTGATGTCCCCGTTGCGGAGCAGCTCCTCGGGGCCGTCGAAGCCGCGGTCCTTGGCCCGATTGAGTACGTCAGCGAGCAGGGCGCGACCGCGCTCGCGCTCGAGCTTGCCGCGCTTTTCCTCCAGCTCGACCATTTCCTCGAGGAGCTTCTCGCGCCCGCCCAGGGTCATGTTGCCGGACAGGTCGGTCTTGGCCGGGGCGTGCGGGTTGCTGATCGCATGCAGGAAGGTCAGCGGCGCCGACAAGGCCTGCGCGGCCCAGACCGCGTAGTCGGTCACCGCCTCGGAGGAGCGCGAGCCGTCGATGCAAGCGAGTACCTGGTCCCTGTTGTTGCTCATGTTCTCGGTTCCCATGTCAGTGCCCCATCAGCTTTTCGGCGGCGTCCGGGTCGTTGTGCACGCCGTGCCGGTCGACGATCGTGGCGGTGGCCTGGTTCATGCCGATCACCTCGACCTCGATACCCTCGCGACGGAAGTCGATCACCACCTTGTCGAGCGCGCGCACGGCCGTGATGTCCCAGAAATGCGCCTTGGACAGCTCGATGGTCACCTTATCCACGTCGTCCTTGAAATCAAACGACTCGAGGAACTTCTCGGTCGAGGCGAAGAACACCTGCCCGACCACCTCGTAGGTGCGATGACGGGGATCGTCGGCGTCCTCGGACAACCACGACGAGACGTGCATGTACTGGCCGACCTTGTTGGCGAAGAACATCGCGGCCAGGAGCACGCCGGTCAGCACCCCGTAGGCGAGGTTGTGGGTGGCCACGGTGACGATCACGGTCATCACCATCACCACGTTGGTGCTCATGGGGTGTTTCTTGAGATCGCGGATCGAGCCCCAGCTGAACGTGCCGATCGAGACCATGATCATCACCGCGACCAATGCCGCCATCGGTATCAGGGTGAGTACCGGCGAGAGAAACACCACCAGGATAAGCAGGAACAGGCCGGCCACGAAGGTCGACAGACGCCCGCGCCCGCCGGACTTGATGTTGATCACCGACTGACCGACCATCGCGCAGCCGGCCATGCCGCCCATCGACCCCGAGACGATGTTGGCGATGCCCTGCCCCTTGCACTCGCGCGCCTTGCTGGTCTTGGTGTCGGTCAGCGAGTCGAGCAGGTTCTGCGTCATCAGCGACTCGAGCAGGCCCACCACGGCGATCGCCGCCGAGTACGGCAGGATGATCATCAGCGTCTCGAGGTCGAGCGGGATGTCCGGCAGGAAGAACACCGGCAGGGTGTCCGGCATCTCGCCCATGTCGCCCACCGTGCGCACGTCGAGGTTCATGAACCAGGCGATCAGGGTGAGCACCACGATGGTGACCAGCGGCGACGGGATCACGTTGGTGATCTTCGGCAGGCCGTAGATGATCGCCAGCCCCGCGGCGGTCAGCGCATAGACGTGCCAGGTCACGTTGGTCAGCTCCGGCAGTTGCGCCATGAAGATCAGGATGGCGAGCGCGTTGACGAAGCCGGTCATCACCGAGTTGGAGATGAACCGCATCAGCCGGTCGAGCCGCAGATAGCCGGCCGCGATCTGCAGCATGCCCGCGAGTATCGAGGCGGCAAGAAGATACTCCAGGCCGTGGTCCTTGACCAGGGTGATCATCAAGAGCGCCGTGGCCGCGGTGGCCGCCGAGATCATCCCGGGCCGGCCGCCGGTGAAGGCGATCACCACCGCGATGGCGAACGAGGCGTACAGCCCGACCTTCGGGTCGACACCGGCGATAATCGAGAAGGCGATCGCTTCCGGGATCAGCGCCAGGGCCACCACCAGGCCGGAGAGCATGTCCCCGCGCACGTTGGAAAACCATTCCTGCTTGATGCGGTACCAGTTCATCGTGACTCTCTGTCCAGCGGATTCGGTTACGGCAGGATCGCCTCGCCAGCCTCGCCGCCCGCGATGACAACGATATGTCTCCGTCCCACCATCGGCATGGCACTCGGGCTGTGCCGGCCGGCGGGCGCCGCTGTCGTGCCGCGGTCGGTTGCGAGAGGATCGAGTCGGACGAACGGCGGGAGCGCCCTCGCGGTGGAGCCGGAGGGCGACGCGGTCCTGCAGACAAGGCGCGGACTCTATCAGATCAGGCGGTTGGCTTCACCCGGCGGCCCATTCGGCCGGCCTCAGAACCGACGCACCAACTCCCAGTTGACCGAGTAGGCGTCGTAGCGGCCGGAGACCTGAGTGCGGTCGCTGGAAGAGACGCAAAGGCAGCTGAGTTGCGGCATCCGGCCACCCTTATCAGGCCACACCGTGGGCACCCAACCCCGCGCGGGTGTCAACGATTACGCCCCTCGGCTCGCTGCCCCGGATGTGGGCCACTGCTATGGTTGGGTCGGCAGGTATCGAGGACGAGACTGACCGGAGGACACCCAGATGATCATGCCCAAGGAACCCACCGTCGATCGCACCGCCCTGGCCATTTGGATGCCGACCAGCCTGCTCGTCGCCGTGCTGCTGCTGTGGCTGGGAGCGGACCTGCATCCGCCGGGGGCGGCCAGTGCACGCACCCTGCCCGCCGCGCCGCTGACCGGTGCGATGGGCTTCGCCTTCCTGCTCGCATTCGCCGCCTTTGCCTACGCGGCGGCCATCACGACGCCCCACCGGGCAGCAGAACGGGCCGGCCTCGTGGTCTCGCTGGCCCTGCCACTGGCCGTGGTCCTGCTGCTGCGCGGTGAATGGTCCCTGCCGGCCCTGCTCATCGCCGCCGTCTGGGTGGTGGTCCTGATCTGGACGGCATGGCAACTGGCGCGACGCGAGCCGCTCGCAGGGATCATGGTGCTACCGGTCATCGGCAGCGCGATCGCGAGCTTCCTGCTCTCCGTGACCCTCTGGGTCATACCCTGACCCGCCCGCGGGATTGGGCGCAGGGATGAGAAAAGCCGCCCGAGGGCGGCTTTTCTTCGACCAGGGCGGGCGGACTAGCCGCCGCGCCAATGGAGATCGACCCAGCAGCGTGGCAACGCCTCGCCCGAGGGAAACTCGAGGTCGGCCTTGTCGAAGCGTTCCTTGTCCTGCATCTCCTCACCGGCGTGCTGACGCCCCGTCACGCTCGCCTGGGCGGGATCGGCCAGCGTCTCCGCGTCGATGATCTCGATCATGTCGTCGTTGTCCTTGCGCTTGAGAAACATGCGCAGACCTCCTCTTTCACGAAAATTGCCGCGACACCAACGGCCGCGCGACTACAACCGTTCCGGCAGGGCCGCACGGATGTCGGCCGTCGAGCGTCCGGACAGGTCCTTGGGCTGATCCGCCACCAGCGCGGCCTGGAGGGTCTTGCCCATCGCGTCGCGCAAAAGGCCGAGAAAATCCGGGGCCGCCAGCAGGTAGAACCGGTCCATGCGGCCTGCCTGGCGGGCCTGTTCCAGTTCCCCGGCCACGTCGCGCGCAAACCGCTTGGCCTCGACGTCGCGCACGCTGTTGGGTGGCTCGTAGGCGTGCATGGCATCGCCCTTGCGATCGGCGGTCGCGCCGGGACGATCGGTCTCGAGATCGGCGTCCGACAGTCGCGCCGCCGGGTTGGTCAGGGACGCCACCTCCTCAAGCTCGCCTTTCGGCGCCGGCTGACTGGAGGGGAAGGCCTCGCTGCCTCGGTACGCCCCGCGGTTGTCACGGACCGCGAGAAACCGTGCACGCGCCTCGTCGGCGACAACTACCCAAGTCTCCATGAATCGGACCTCCTTGCGAGTTCACGTTAACCCTGTCCGGAGTGTATACGCTCCCCCCGGCTCCTGCCGGATCGCACACGGTGGCGGCACTGGCCGCGGGCCACGAAAAAGCCCCGCCGATCGGCGGGGCTCATGGCGTGTTGCCTTTAGCGGGGAGCGATCAGTAGATCTGGGCCGGATTGACCGAACTCGCGCCCTCGTCGGCGTACATGCCGTACTCCTTCATCGAACCGTCGTAGAGCTTCACGTCGTCATTGCCGACGATCTCGCTGGCGACGAACCACACGCCCGATGCCAGGTTGCCCGAATTGCAGTAGGTGATCATGTCCGCATCGGCATCGATACCCTTGAACTGCATGATCGAACGGTAGCTCGACTCCGGCAGGAAGTTCGCGGCGGCCCCGTCGGCACGCACCAGCGCCTCGGTCGGCACGTTCGCCGCACCCTTCAGGTGACCCGGCACGGTCTTGGACTTGCTGAACACGCCCAGGTACTGGTTGACCGGACGCGCGTCGACCAGCTGCACGTCACCGTCGTCGACGGCCGAACGCACCTCGGCGTAGGTGGCGAGGATCTCGTCGCGCTCGTCGCTGGCCTTCCAGTCACCGCCTTCGACCTTGCCCGGCTTGCCGGTCTCGGCATCGAAGCCCGCGGCGAGCCAGTTGGCCAGACCGCCGTCGAGGATCGCCATGTCGTCGTGGCCGTAGTACTTCATCTGCCAGTACAGGCGGGTGGCCTTGGTGAAGTCGGAGCCGGACAGGCCCAGCGGCACGATGACGACGGTGTCGTCCGCGTCGACGCCCAGCGACTGGACGAACGTCTCGAAGTCCGCCTTCTCGGGGATCAGCTTGCCGACCTTCTTGCCGTTCTCC
>Ga0102930_1000448_pt1 | contig 13722 bp, 10 predicted proteins | sample SalPon1_B_H2O_MG_FD_84514 | JGI IMG/M metagenome (GOLD analysis project Ga0102930, IMG submission 84514) | Salt pond water microbial communities from South San Francisco under conditions of wetland restoration - Salt Pond MetaG R1_B_H2O_MG | ecosystem: Environmental > Aquatic > Non-marine Saline... | reverse complement strand
TAGGGGTCAAAACACCCCGATCGCTCGGACTTGCAGTCCGAGATTATAAAGTGATAAGCCACCATTATTGAGGTGTTTTTTTTTGCTTTAAAGCGAAGCCAAATTTTTCAAAAACCCAATTTTCAGAATTCATTATAATTACAATATTATGGGATACCAAAGACTAGATACTGGTATTTGTCATGTTTTGGAAATCACGCATTTTGAAAAAAAGCAACTACAGAAAAAAATAGACGTTAATGGACTTTATGTTGGTTAAACTTCTAGTTTTCCATCACAATTAGAAAGAGTGAAAAAAATGAAAAAAAGCTTTAATATTTGTGTTATCTTAAATCATCAAAAGAGCTAATTCGTATGCACTTTATTCATAACTTATTTTATATCAGGTTTTAAACTAAGCCAACAGCTTTTTCAACTTTTTTAACAAACCTAATTTTCCCTGATAAGGCGGATAACGAAAAGGCTGGTCATACCAGGTTTTGCGATCAACTATCGCTTTTTCACGCGTAAAGGTAGTAAAGGAATAATAGCCGTGATATTGTCCCATGCCGCTGCTGCCAACCCCGCCAAAAGGCAATTTGTCATTGATGACATGAATAACGCTATCATTAATGACACCGCCACCAAAAACCTTTTGTTTCATCCTTTCCTGCGCCCGCTTTTTATTTCCGGTAAAAATAAAATAGGCGAGGGGCTGATGGAAATGAGCTAATAGATCATTGAGTTCTTGTTCATTAGAATAACAAATGATAGGCAATAATGGTCCAAAGATCTCCTGATTCATGATCGAACTTGACAATTCCGGTTCATCGATCAAAGTAGGCGCTATTTTATATTTTTGGTGATCAATTTCACCACCGTAGATAATCTTTGAATTTTCTTTGAGTTCGACTAATCTATTGAAATGCTTTTCATTGATGATGCCGGTCAGGTCATCGTTGATGCCATCGGGATAGTACTCATCAATCCTCTTTTTCAGCTCATTGATCAGTTTTGTTTTGATGCTATGATGGACTAAAAGCGTATCCGGTGCAATACAGGTTTGACCTGCGTTGAGGAATTTCCCCCAGGCGATCCGTTTGGCAGATAGTTTTAAATCAGCACTTTCATCAACCACACAAGGGTTTTTTCCGCCTAATTCTAAGGTAGTTGGCGTGAGATGTTCAGCCGCAGCTTGAGCAACGATCTTACCTACCGCCGTACTTCCGGTAAAAAAGATATAATCCCATTGTTGCTGTAATAGTTGTTGACTGATATCAATGCCGCCTTGCATAACAAATACTTCCTGCTCATCAAAAACCTGATTAACGATTGATCTTATCACATCAGCAGTTTCAGGGGTAAACTCCGAAGGTTTTAAAACGACGGAATTTCCCGCTGCAAAAGCACCTATCAAGGGCATCACGGCTAATTGAAACGGATAATTCCAGGGTGAAATAATCAAAGTCTTTCCATAAGCATCGCGATAGATTTTATTGGTCGCCGGGAAATTCAATAAACTGGGCGTAACGCTTCTCGGTTCTGACCATTCAGCCAGATTGTTGATAAAGCATTTGATCTCTTTATACACGGTAAAGATTTCAGCAGCGTAAGTTTCATAATTCGGCTTAAAAAAATCCTTTTCTAAAGCATTCATAATCTGATCTTCATGAGCCGCGATTCCCTTTTTTAATCGCTTGAGTTTTTTGATTCTTTCTGTAAGCGGAGACTTTTGGGCTAAATATTCATCTTGCTTTTTTCTTACTGCCGACACGTCCATTTAAATATGATTTTTTTAAAATTTAAAATAAAATTGATCATTTCAGAGTTAATCATTCAACTATCTTTGCCTTATTTGAAAATGTAAATTTACAACATGGAAAGTCGATTCATTTATTATTTAGCATTCCTTTTTATATTGGTCTTTAATGTAAACCATGCACAAGAAAAAGAAAACGATACGATCAAAACCAATGAACTGATCATTACTAAAAAATATTCTCCTACGATTAACGATGCCTTTAAGGTTAAGCCTCAACCTCAAATCGCTGACACGTCAAGCTTAAAGCAAAAAAATATAGATTACTCTATTATTAACATTCCCGTAGCTTCAACTTTTACACCATCAAAAGGTAGGGCTAGTAATATTGAAAAACAGCCCAGGCCACGCATATATGATAATTATGCAAGCTTAGGTGCTGGTAGCTATACAAATATAGCCGCTGACTTTTATGGTAATATTGATATCAACAGAAACCAACAAATGACGATTGCTCTGGAGCATTTTTCCTCTTCCGGTGGTGTGAATGGTGTAGTCTTAGACGATGATTTTGTAGATTCTCAGTTAGGGCTTAAGTTTATGACACAAACCAGAGATTATGATTGGAATACGTATTTAAAAGGAGGATACCAATCTATAAACTGGTATGGGATAAACAAAAATGTTTTATCATCAATATCCAGCTTTGAGTTTGATAATATAGATCCGGCACAAAGCTATTTTCATGTTGATGCAGGCGGTGCTATACAACCAAATCAATCTGCTTTAGATCAGGCTAAAATTGATTACAGCCTTTTTTCTGATGACTTCTCAAATACAGAACATTATATCAATTTAAAACCACAATTCAATATTTATTTCTTAGATCAACTTGTAGAAACGGATGTGCAAGTTGATTATGTAAGCGGAAGTTTTTCTAAGATCAACCCGGTTCAAACCGATAGAGATTATGCTTTTTTAAACCTAAGGCTGTATCCGCATCTATTATTTGAGCAAGAGGGTTTTTCAGCTGATCTGGGTGCGCAAGTGGCTTATAATGCTGATTTGAAACAAGATAATTCAGATTTTTATGTTTACCCAAAGATCAATCTCAACTATAAAATAAACGACACTGGTTTTGTTGCATTTGCCGGAGCGAAAGGAAATTTACAGCAAAACAGGTATCAAAGTTTTGTGGATGAAAACCCGTTTGTGCAACCCTATTTACAAATCGCTCCTACAAATCAGCAACTAAACACCTATGCCGGTTTAAAGGGAAAGCTGTTTGATAATCTTAGCTTTAATGTCAATGCAAGTTATGAAACAGCTAAAGATTATGCGTTTTTTGCATCTACTGATTTTATACCGCAAACAAGTAGCCGAGATCAAGGTTTTGAATATGGTAATGCTTTTGAGGTTATTTATGATGACTTAGAAACATTATCATTAAAAACGAGTATTCAGTATGACTTTTCTACCAACCTTCAAATGGGATTAAGAGCGGCGCTTAATGCTTATTCAACTGATATTTTACCGGAAGCGCTTAATTTACCTAAATTCACATATTCTTTTAATTCATCTTATAATATCAATGACCAATGGTCAGTTAGCGGAATGATCTTTTATCGGGGGGAAAGAAATGACTTTAGGGAGATGCCTGACATTTCCGGAAATGCTCAAATAGTCACCGTTGATGATTATATGGATGTTAATCTTCACTCTTCTTATCAAATCAATGAACAATTATCTGTATTTATTAAAGGAAATAATTTATTAGAAGGCAACTACCGCAGATGGAAGGATTATCGGGTTCAATCGCTACAAATTTTAGGAGGTCTTCGTTTTCAATTTGACTGGTAGTTCATTAGCAATTTATCAACTTTATCTTAACTTTTAGGAAACATACAGGTGATATGACTCGCTTAGATTTGTGCCATAATTGTTTTTTATGGCTAAAGGTAAAGTTAATCTAGCTGATACAGGCGTTTATCAGTATTTTATTAAAGAAAAAAACTTTTTTTTCGTTATTCTTATTGGTACGACCTTAGCTGCTTTTTCTACCACTTACAATTGGCAAATTTCCATGTGGATAGGTTTTTTCTTTGCCGCGTATTCAGCCATCGCTAATGATAGTATTCAAACCATAGGGACCTTTCTGGAAAGTAATTTTGACAAAAAATGGTGGATTTTATGGTTGTTTATGGGGGGTATTTTTCTAGTAACTGTCACTTATAGCTACGTAATTTATGACGGAGATGTCTCTTACCAAAGACTTATGGTAACCGGTGATGATGGAAAAAAGGTTTTCCCGCATCCTGATAATTTTTCTTTCTTTCAAGTCATAGCTCCCTTAGTTTTGCTTGTGTTGACAAGATTTAGAATGCCGGTTTCTACTACTTTCTTGCTTTTAAGTGCCTTCAGTGCCACTTCATCAGGGATTATATCAGTCGTTCTTAAAAGTTGGACCGGCTATATTATGGCCTTTGTGCTCTCTTTCTTGATTTGGATTTTATCTTACAATTTAATCCGAAAATATTTCCAATCAAGAACCTTTAGCAAATATTGGACGTATGTTCAATGGATTGTTTCCGGTACATTATGGTCTGTTTGGATCATGCAAGATGGCGCTAATATTGCTGTGTTTCTCCCGCGGGAACTTGAATTGTATCAGTTTTTAATTTTCGCCGGCATTATCTTTTTTGGATTGGGATTTCTTTTTTATTCAAGAGGAGATAAAATCCAAGAAGTGGTCAGTGAAAAATCAAGAATATCAGACGTTCGTGCCGCAACATTAGTAGATTTTTCTTATGTTTTGGTTTTGATTTACAAGCTTTTTATATCAAATATACCAATGAGTACCACCTGGATATTTTTGGGAATCATCGGTGGAAGAGAAATTGCTATTAGCATTACTCGAAAAAAAGATGGCATGAGACACAAGAAAAAAGCATGGGGTTACGTAGGTCGCGACTTTGGCTATGCCATGATAGGATTAGTTATTTCAATTGCATTAGCTGCCGGGGCTAACGATAGCATTCGCCAGGAAATCATCAATTATTTGAGTTAATACTTGGCTTGCCAAATTTTCCATGATTCAAGTGCTTGAAATTCCAGCATTTTTTTACCATTTACAATTTTTGCTCCATGTTTATTGCCTAAGGCTAAAAATTGAGAGATAGTAGGATTATAAATAAGGTCATATAATAAATGGCTTTTACCTATGAATTGGTAGGGGATTTTTGGAGATTCATCAATTTTTGGATACAAGCCAAGCGGTGTGCAATTAATGATCAACAGATGGTTTTTAATTACTTTCTCATCAAGATCATCATAACTCAATTGCTTTTTTTTAGGATTTCTAGAAACAAAACTTGTTGCTATATCCATAGATTGTAAAGCATGATGTACCGCTTTAGCTGCACCTCCGGTTCCTAAAATCAAAGCTTGATCATGATGCGACTCTACAAAAGGGAAAAAAGATTTTAAGAAGCCTATAAGATCGGTGTTATGTCCTATAAGCTTTCCTCCCTGAATGTTGATCACATTAACAGCCTGGACTTTTTTTGCTACTTCATCTATTTCATCTAAAAAGGGTATAACTTCTTCTTTATAGGGATTGGTTACATTAAGACCTTTTAGTTTTTTATTTTTATGAACAATAGATTGAATTTCATCTATACTTTCTAATTCATAATTATCATAAACCGCATTGATGTTTTCTTTTTCAAATTTTTGTTCAAAAAAAGATTTTGAGAAAGAATGATTTAATTTTTTCCCTATTAAGCCGTATTTTGTCATCATATATAATTTAAATATCCCTTGTAGAAATATTTACTTTTTTTTCAAATTTAATAATTCTGCTTTATTACACGTATTTATTCTATTCAGATGCTATTAGATTGAGAAAGATTCATTATTGATATAAACTCATAAAGAACAAACATAATAAGTGATGAGAGATGTTGTTTTCTAAGAGGTATCGCTGTTGCATTTAATTGATATCATGATGTTTAGATGATGAAAATTAAGCAAGTAGAATGTGTGTTATACAACATAATAAAAAACACCGAAAAGCAACTAAATAATTTATCAAAGCTCTCATCTTTTAAACTAAAGCCATCTAAAAAGTTATTTCTCCATATAATCCGGTCTCTTTTTCCGCCGAAAAGTTTAATTTTACAAACCAAATTAGTTTAATGGACAAAGTATTAGTAGTAGATTTTGGTTCTCAATATACACAATTAATAGCCAGAAGAATACGTGAGCTTAATATATATTGCGACATATTTCCTTATCACCATTTACCGGAAAACATAGAAGAATTTTCGGCTTATGTATTGTCAGGAAGTCCGTTTTCTGTTACGGCAGATCAAGCGCCGGTGATCAACCCAAAACTAATAGATACTAATAAACCAATTCTTGCTATTTGCTTTAGTGCGCAATATTTAGTCAAAAATAAAGGCGGTCAGGTGGAGCGTTCTAACAAAAGGGAATTCGGCAGAGCACGCATTAAAATACAACAACAAGATCCTTTGATGCAGGGCATAGCTGATACATCTCAAGTATGGATGTCTCATAGTGACACCATACTCAAATTACCGGATAATTTTCAGCGAATAGCCAGCACAGAAGATGTGAGTAATGCGGCTTTTAAATTAAAAGATCAAAACATTTATGGAATCCAATTTCACCCTGAAGTTTATCATACTACAGATGGTCTAAAATTGCTTACCAACTTCTTGGTGAAGATAGGTGGATTATCTCAAAACTGGACACCGGAAGTCTTTGTTGATTTTACGCTTAGCCAACTTCAGGAAAAGATTAAAGATGAAAAAGTGATACTGGGTTTGAGTGGTGGAGTGGATTCTACTGTTGCAGCAGTTTTATTGCATCAGGCAATCGGTAAAAATCTATATTGTATTTTCGTTAATAACGGATTATTACGTAAAAACGAGTTCAATGAGGTGTTACATCAATATAAAGATATGGGCTTAAACGTTAAAGGTGTAGACGCCAGCGATCGTTTTTTAGATGCTTTAGAAGGGGTAAGCGACCCGGAAGAAAAACGAAAAAAAATTGGCAATACATTTATAGATGTTTTTGATGATGAAGCACATCAAATAAAAAATGTCTCTTTTTTAGCTCAGGGAACAATTTACCCGGATGTAATTGAATCCGTATCGGTTAATGGTCCCTCTTCAACTATAAAATCTCATCACAACGTAGGCGGTTTGCCGGATTATATGAAACTTCAGGTTGTAGAACCATTGCGTTCTATATTTAAAGACGAAGTAAGAAGAGTAGGTGAGGAGCTTAATATAAAAGATGAACTTTTAGGCAGACATCCTTTTCCCGGACCCGGCTTAGCCATTAGGATTTTAGGTGAAATTACCCGCGAAAAAGTTGCTTTACTGCAAGAAGTTGATGATATTTATATTAATGAATTGCGTCAATGGAATTTATATAACGATATTTGGCAAGCCGGTGCTATTTTGTTGCCGGTAGAGAGTGTTGGCGTTATGGGAGATGAGCGAACTTACGAAAAAGTAGTTGCTTTAAGGGCCGTAACTTCTACAGATGGAATGACGGCAGACTGGGTTAATTTGCCTTATGAATTCTTGCAAAATGTATCAAATAAAATAATCAATAAGGTGTCCGGCGTTAACCGGGTTGTCTATGATATCAGCTCAAAACCACCGGCCACCATTGAATGGGAATAAAAATTATGAGGATAGTAATCTGTATTGTTGTAGCATTATTAACGGGCCTTATTACTCAAGCTCAACAGCTTGAAACATATGATGTAAAAAAAGGCGAAACGCTTAGCAGTATTGCTAAGCAATTTGAAGTCACAACAAATCAAATATTAGAATATAATCCGGATTTGTCTAATCAGGCTAATTTAAAGCCACAAACGATCTTTATACCGGTCATTAATCCATCAGAAAATTCTTATGATAAATATCAAATAGCCGAAGGTGAAACCTTATGGAGCATTTCTCAGTCTTATGGATTAAGTGTTCAAGATCTTAAAAATGCCAATCCTAAACTAGATGAAAATAATTTAAAAAAAGGACAATATATTAGAATTCCGGTTAGAAAACTCAGTACAAAAAGTTCTAAATCGGTTAATCAATCTGTTACGAATTCACAATTTAATACCTTAAAGCATTTAGTGCTCCCTAAGGAAACTAAATATGGAATTGCTAAACAATATGGAATAGAAGTAAAAGACTTAGAGAAAGCTAATCCTTCAGTAAAAACTTTACAGCCTGGACAAATTTTAAATATTATAAGAAAACCGGATAACCAGGAAGAAAAAATAACAGCCTATTTAGATTATAAGTATTACAAAGTTCCGGAAAAGGAAACCATCTACAGCCTATCAAAGCAGTATGATATAAGTCGAAAAAAATTAGAAACTTTAAATCCGGCTTTAAAAAATTTAGGTCTGCAAAAAGGAATGGTTCTAAAGTTACCTAAGGCAAAGAACACAGATGAGGTATTGAATCTGTTTGCCGGAAAACAACTCGATTTAAAAACAAAAATCAACAACTATTCTAGAAAGTATATAGATGTTTTCCTACCGCTTAATTTACATAAATTTCATAAAGACTCCATTGATAAACAAAAAAAATTAGCTGATCATAATTTATCTCAAATTTCTATTGATTTTTATAACGGTGTTAAAGCTGCCATAGACTCTGTCAATGCGCTTGGCTTAGAAGTTGATTTTAGGTTATACGATACACAGACCAGACCTTACCATCTAAAAAATCTGATTCAAAAGATAGATTTTAGTCAGACTCAAGCTGTTATAGGTCCCATTATTCCACCTAATTATCAAATGATGACAAAGCGCTTAAAAAGGCTGAATATACCCGTGATTTCTCCTTTTAGTATTGCAGAAAAGTCTTCTAAAAATACAGTCTCAACCGTTCCTGATCAGGTTACTAAGCAAAAAGCGCTTATCAGTATGATGGAATCTATTCATGAAAGTGAAAATATTTTAGTCATCACTGACAGCACTGATTATCAAACTCAATATAGGTTTAAATACACTTTTCCTAAATCTAAAATTATATCAGTCAGAAATAATTACGTCAAGCAAAACGCCATACTTAAACACCTTAACAATAAAAAAGAAAACTGGGTGGTTTTAACCAGTGATGATATTGGTATTGTAGAAAGCACAGTTAATCATTTACATAGTTTAGCAGAATATGAGATTAAGAGAAGAAATAATAAAGGCGAATATGAATTAGTTAATAAAAAACATTACCCCATTAGGTTGTTTAGTAGCAATAGAAAAAACTTTTATGAAGATGAAATAGATAATGCTTACTTGAGTGAAATGCATTTTATTTCAGTTGAAAACTCAAAGCAATTAGCTGTTGATCAACCTACTTCATTTATGAAAGCCTTTTATGTCAAACATGGCTATTACCCTAATAAATATAGCGTTCGCGGATTTGACTTAACTTATGATATTTTAATTAGACTTGGTATAAAATCAAATCTTCATCAATCATTAGCTATTCCCGGTATGACTGATTATAACCTTAATCGATTTTATTATACGGAAAATGCTTTTTTTAAGAATGGATATCAAAATAGCGCTTATTTTTTGATTGAATATAAAGATGGTTTAAAAACAGCGAACATCAATTCTTTAAAAAACAGGGAGAAATTAAAATTAGATATCCCTGATTTGAAAAAGACTAAAAATTAAATTATCTGCTAATACTATTGTTGTCCGTTTTAAAAATTTATAAGGTACCTGCTTAGTACTTATGATAAGGGACTTGAGATGATTAATTTTATAATACTTTGCTACAATAAGTGGTTGATAGAATAGTAATAAATTGATTTGATAATGTTTATGTAATTGATAATGAAGTGTGTAAAATTCATCTAAGCTCTCATATCTTATTCGGATACGACCAATTAATAAAATAAAATATTATAAATGTTAAAGCAAAATCAATTTGACTTTAGCCTACAATATTATATCCACCGTCAACATGTCTGATTTCACCGGTTATCCTTACATCAGGCCGAAGCAAATGGGCGACTTCTAAGGCAAGATCTTTTGGGTTTGCATTTCCCAGCGGACTCTTTTTATTAGCAAAATCAACATCTGTTTCATTGAGTGTTGCCGTTCCGGCTTTACTACCTAAGTATGGTGAAAATCTGACACAGTTTACACGAGAGGCATCATTTCTTCCTAATTCATCTGCTAATTCAATAGTGATTCGCTCTAAAGCTGCTTTAGCTATACTGATGTTCCGGTAAGGATGAAACGTAACTTTCTGTGCAGCGATGTAGCTTAAGGAACAAATTGAGGAGCCTTTATTTAACAACCCATGAGCTCTTAAGGAGCTAAGTAAACTAACCAAAGAAAAGGCAGAAACCTGCATGGTATCACAAAACTCATCAAAATTGACTTCTAAGAGCGGTTTGACTTGCTTATTCCGGATCGTGCGATCCATGGCGATGGCATGTAACAAGCCGTCTGTTTTTATATTATTCTGGCTTAGATAATCACAAAATGCTTGAATACTTTCAGGTAAAGTAACATCTAAATTATAAATCAGTACATGCTCCCCTAATTCATTTTTTACACTTTTTTTAAAGAGTTCATAGCTGTTGTTTAAGAATTGCTCCGCTTTTTCAGATAAATTCTTATGGAATTCGCTTACGCCTAAACCGGTGCAAATAACTTTTCCTCCATGCTTGATTATTTCTTTGGCCACATACATCGCTAAAGAGTGTTCATCAGCAATTCCTGTGATTATATAGGTTTTTCCTGTAAACATAGTTTTGTTTTTTACCATTTATACAATGCAGTTCCCCAAGTCCATCCGGCACCTACTGCAGCAAATAGCAAATGATGGCCATCTTTAAATTTTCCGGCTTTATGGAATTCATCTAATACTAATGGAATGGTAGCTCCTGAGGTGTTAGCATATCTGTCCATATTGGTCGTAACCTTTTCAAAGGGCAGGTTAACAGTTTCTGCAATCTTTTTTAAAATACCAATACTGGGTTGATGTGGTACCATATAGCTTATATGATCAATACTCAACTTATTTTTATTTAAAATATAATCAATAGACTGAGGAACAACTTTAACGGCTGTTTTAAAAACCTCTTTACCGTTCATTTGGAAATAATGTTGATCTGCACTTAAACTTTCAGCCGATGCCGGTTGCTCTGAACCACCACCTGGTATAGTAAAATGTTCTTTTCCACGTCCATCAGAATGAAGGTCAAAATCTATAAAGCCTTTGTCTTCATCTGTTTCACTGAGCACCATTGCCCCGGCGCCATCACCAAAGAAAACAGAATCCCGACGCTGCCAATCCGTAATGTTTGAAAAGGTGTCTGCTCCTATAACTAATACATTTTTATAAGTGCCGGTTTTTATAAATTGATAACCTACGGATATGGTAAACAAAGCACCGGAGCAAACTGCCGCCACATCAAAGGCAACTGCTTGAAAAGCTCCTAATTTTTCTTGAACAAAACATGCACAAGAAGGCGCTTGACGATCTGGTGTGGTAGTGGCTACTATAATCAAATCTATGTCAGTTACTTGCAATCCTGCATTGTTAATGGCTTCCTTTCCTGCCTTGGTCGCCAGGTCAGAAGTGGCTTCATCTTCTACAACTCGTCTCTCTTTAATACCCAGATTCTTGTATATCCATTCATCATTAGAGCCAACTTTCTCAAAATATTTATTGGGTATCACCTTCTCCGGTGTATTTGAACCGGTTCCACTTATATATATATTTCTAGTCATTTATTAAAATAAAATTTTTGGCGAATGTAGAATTTATTTAAGATTTAGAGAATGTCATTCAGATATAAATTATTTTTTGAATATTATATTGAATAATTCATAAAATAACAATGGAAATCTAATTTAATTTTAATAGATCATCAACTCTTACTTTTCTTCAAAAGCATCCATTAATAACCTGAAATTCTCTGGTGAAAATATCGCGGGAAATAAAGTTTCAAATACCTCTACTTTTTCGGGGTTAATATCATGCGCTAATTGTAAATGATAAACAGATTTTTCTATTTTACTTTGCATAAAATAAATGCCGGCTAAGCGGTAATGGATTTCACTAGAATGTTCAAAAAAATCATATGTATCTTCTAACATAAGCAAAGCTTCGTGATAGTCTTCTGCAAATATGATTTCATCGATATCGGCTAATAAGTACTCCGCTTGATCATCTAATAAGGCTTCGGTTCGTTGAATGCCGTATTCCGCTTCTGAATGATTGCCTAATTTGCGTTGGATTTGTGTATAATTTTCCCAGTAAGTTGTATTTTCTTCATCTAAGCTTATTGCTTTATTAATAAAGTGTAAAGCTTTTTGAAGCTTACCTTTTTTTAGGTAAATCTGCGTCATAGACATCCATGCTTTGTCAAACATTGGATCTTCATGTAGCGCTTTCTTATACCACTGCGTAGCATTAGCATAATTGCCTAATGCTTCAAAACATTTGCCTATTCTATGATAGGAAAACGCCGTAGGATCATCTAACTGAATCGTAATCTGATAATTTTCAATTGCTTCTTTGTAGCGTTTGTTCTGTTCTAATAATTTGGCTTTTTCCAGATAAGCACCTACAAAATATTCATCTGATATCAATGCGAATTCATAGGCCTCCAGGGCTTTATCTTCCTCGCCTAAATCCTTATAAATATTTCCCAACTGATGCCAGGCAATTTCAGAGTAGGGCTCTTTTTCTATAAAATCTAATAGATACGTTACTGCTTCATCCAGTTGATCCATAAAATCATAACAAAAAACCACATTATATAAAGCCGTATAATCTTTTGGGTCAATCTCTACACATTTTTTATAACATGCATTTGCATTTTCATAATCATCTACCAGCAAATATTCTACGCCTAATAAACTATAAATTTCAGTAGGATCGCTACAATAGTCTGTGAGTTCTTCTAAAAGCTTTATAGATTCGTCATGCTGATTAAGCTTCGAAAACAAGTTGGCTCTCATTAATTTAACCTCTTCATTTTGAGGTTCTAAATGATCAAGTTCGTTTAGCAAGTCCATAGCTGATTCATTATTTTCATCTATGATTAGTATTTCAGCTTTCATCAACAAAATAGAAAAAGCATTCGGATGCTGTTCTAATGCTACTTTTAAAGCTTTTTTTGCTAAATTAAACTTGCTTTCATCAACATAATAGCTGATAATTTGTTCAAATTCATCCGCATCAAAGAACTTGGTCTCGTCCGTCTTGAGCATGGATTCAAATTTTTTTAGGGAATAATCAAATTCTTCAGAATATTGTGGAAACATAATTTGATTTATTGATTGTTTAAATTTACAATGATTTTTGTTTTGTCCTTCAAAATACTAGTAAAAGATTATAAACAATTTAATTAACATTGTTTTCTTCTAAGATATTAAGTATCATCTCACATCCTTTTTTTAATTCGTTCTCACTGATATTTAACGGAGGAGTGATTCTAACCGCTTTTTTTTCATATAATAACCAGAATAAGATCAAGCCTTTTTCTTTAGCTTGTAAAACTAAATGAGTAGCCAACTCATCTGACTTCAATATCAATGCCAACATAAGTCCGCGTCCGCGAATTTCCTTTATATCGGGATGAATCAAATTTTCCCGAATGCACTTTTCTTTCCAGCCGATACTTTTCATAATACCATCACCTAAGATGCTTTGTAAGGTCGCCAATGCCGCCGATGCCACTACCGGATTACCACCAAAAGTTGTGATATGACCTAACTTAGGTTTATCGCTCAGTAGGTCCATCAATTCTTTAGAAGCGGTAAACGCACCTACGGGAATGCCCGATGCCATGGATTTGCCGATTACTAAAATATCCGGAATTACGCCATAATGCTCAAAACCAAATAGTTTTCCGGTTCTGCCAAATCCAGGCTGGATTTCATCTAATATCAATAAGGCGCC
>Ga0102930_1000444_pt1 | contig 13838 bp, 12 predicted proteins | sample SalPon1_B_H2O_MG_FD_84514 | JGI IMG/M metagenome (GOLD analysis project Ga0102930, IMG submission 84514) | Salt pond water microbial communities from South San Francisco under conditions of wetland restoration - Salt Pond MetaG R1_B_H2O_MG | ecosystem: Environmental > Aquatic > Non-marine Saline... | reverse complement strand
CGGGTCTCGATGCCCGACTTCGATATCGACTTCTGCATGGAAGGCCGCGACCGGGTGATCGACTACGTCGCCGAGCAGTACGGCCGCGACGCGGTCTCGCAGATCGCCACCGACGGCACCATGGCCGCCAAGGCGGTGGTGCGCGACGTCGGCCGAGTGCTGGGCTACCCCTACGGCTTCGTCGACCGCATCGCCAAGCTGATCCCGTTCAAGCCGGGCATGGACGTCTCGCTCGACGATGCCCTCGGGCGCACGGAAAAGAGTCAGAAGGAGCCCGAGCGCTACTCGGCCGACTTGAAAGAGCTTTACGACCGCGACGAGGAAGTGCAGGCCGTCATCGACATGGGCGGCGCCCTGCAGGGCCTGCCGCGCTCGGTGGGCAAGCACGCCGGTGGCGTCCTGATCGCGCCCTCCAAGCTCACCGACTTCACGCCGATGTTCTGCGAGGCCAACCACGCCTCGCCGGCCTCCCAACTCGACAAGGACGACGTCGAGGCCGTGGGCCTGGTCAAGTTCGACTTCCTGGGCTTGCGCAACCTCACCATCATCGACTGGGCCCTGAAGGCCATCAACGCCACGCGCGGGCAGTCGGGCGAGGAGCCGATCGACATCTCGGCCATCCCGATGGACGACCCCAAGAGCTTCGAATTGCTCAAGCGCTGCGAGACCACCGCGGTGTTCCAGCTTGAGTCCAAGGGCATGAAGGGCCTGATCAAGAAGCTCCAGCCGGACAACTTCGAGGAGATCATCGCCCTGGTGGCCCTGTTCCGCCCGGGCCCGCTCGACTCGGGCATGGTCGACGACTTCATCCTGCGCAAGAAGGGCGAGCAGCAGGTCGAATACCTCCACCCGTGGCTCGAGGACGTGCTCAAGCCCACCTACGGGGTGATCGTCTATCAGGAGCAGGTCATGCAGATCGCGCAGATCCTGGCCGGCTACACCCTGGGCGGCGCGGACCTGCTGCGGCGGGCGATGGGCAAGAAGAAGGTCGAGGAGATGGCCAAGCAGCGCCAGATCTTCCTCGACGGCGCCAAGGAGAAGGGCGTCGACGTCGACGAGGCGGGCTACATCTTCGATCTGGTGGAGAAGTTCGCCGGCTACGGTTTCAACAAGTCGCACTCGGCCGCCTACGCGCTGGTCGCCTACCAGACCGCCTGGCTCAAGGCCCACTACCCGACGTACTTCATGGCCGCCGTGCTCTCCGCGGACATGGACAACACCGACAAGGTGGTCGGCCTGATCGAGGAATGCCGGCGCATGGAGCTCGACGTGGTGCCGCCGTACGTTCAGCGCTGCGCCTACCGCTTCACCGCCGGCGGCGAGCGCGAGATCGTCTACGGCCTCGGCGCGATCCGTGGGGTGGGCGAGGGCGTCATCCAGCGCATCGTCGAGGAACGCGCCGAGAACGGCCCGTTCGCCGACATGAACGACTTCTGCCAGCGCGTCGGCGCCGGCACGCTTAACAAGCGCGTGCTCGAGGCGATGGTCTGCGCCGGTGCGCTCGACGAGCTCGGGCCCTCACGGGCGGCCCTGCACGCCCATATTCCCGAGGCGATGAAGGCGGCCAGCCAGGTCGCCACCGCCGCCGAGGCGGGCATGAGCGATCTGTTCGGCGGTATGGACGAGCCGGAGACGGCCGTGGCCAGCCCGATCCGGCCGCTGCCCGAATGGTCGGAAGACGAGCGCCTGCGCCTCGAGAAGAACATGCTCGGGCTGTACCTCACCGGTCACCCGATCAACCAGTACCTCGACGAGCTGACCCGCTTCATCACCGGGCGGCTGGACACGCTGACCGACAAGGCCGAGTCCGCCGCGGCCGCCGCCGGTGGCGGCTTCGTCCGCGGCACGCCGGCGGTGGTCGCCGGCCTGTGCGTCGCCGAGCGCACCATGCGCACCCAGAGCGGCGACAAGCAGCTGTTCATCACGCTGGACGACGGTCGTGGCCGTGGCGAGATGCGGCTGGTCGGCGACGACATCGAGGTGCTCGCCGACCGCGTCGGTCGCGACCAGCTGGTGATCGTCGAGGGCGACGTCTCCTTCGATTCCTTCAACGGTAACCTGCGCATCCGTCACAAGCGGCTCTACACGCTCGGCGAGGCGCGGACGCGGTTCGCGCAGTGCGTCACCATCGCGCTCACCCCCGACTGCGGCATCGAGGCGACCGAACGGATGCTCGACATCATCGAGCCGTTCCGCGAGGCGGAGGGGTTGCCGGTGATTGTCGAGGTGCAGAGTGAGATGGCGCGGGGGGCGTTTCGTCTGGCCGACGAGTGGCGGGTGGCGCCGGAGGCTACGTTGATGGAGCGGTTGGAAGAATTGGATACCGTAACCAGGGCGGCGGCTTACTACCCGTGCCGCAACGGACACTAACTCAGTTCTTAGCCCACGGACGGCGCCTTCCTCAATGATTCGGTGGTCGGTTTTCGCACGCTAGTTGCGCGTGCCGGCTTCGGTTTACCTGTCGCCCAAGCGCGCAAGCCTCTTTTCTTGCTTGTCCAAGAAAATACCCTCGCGCGCCAGGCACGGCGATTAATCCAAGCCGCGCCACGCAACCGGCGTGCGAAATGATCCTCCAAGGCGTGTGCATGGCAACTTTAAACCGGTCCGCCTGAGGTTTTGCCATGATCTACTGATCCTTTAGGAAGCAAGCGCAGGGACGCGTATGCCGACGGTACTTAGACACGGACCTTGCCGATTCTTTTTCTACAGGAATGAGCACGGGGAGCCGCCACATATCCATGTGCAACGGGATCGTCTGCTGGCTAATTGCTGGCTCAAGCCGGTGGCCCTTGCGAGTTCGAGTCACTTACCGTCCCACGAACTCCGAACCATAATGGACATCGTTCGCACGAATCAGGACACGTTCCTGGAGGCCTGAAATGAGCACATTGGCAGTTGAGGCGCAGCCCCGCGCCGAGCGGGTGTTTTTTGGCGATGACGACATGACGGTGGTGCTTGTCGATGGTCGCAAGATCAGCGTGCCGCTGGTCTGGTTTCCATCGTTGGCAGGGGCCGATCGCGGTCAGTTGGAAGCGTTCGAATTGCTTGGCGACGGCGAGGGCATCCATTGGCCTGCGCTGGACGAGGACATTAGCGTCAAGGGCTTGTTGCGAGGCTGATTGGGGTAGCGGCATGATCGAGAATGGCATGCGCCCGGTCCACCCGGGCGAGATCCTGCGCGAGGACTATCTCGAGCCGATGGAAATGAACGCCAATACGCTGGCCAAGGCCCTCAAGGTGCAGCCGAGCCGCATCAACGACATCGTGCTCGAACGCCGTGGCGTGACGGCAGACAGCGCACTGCGGCTGGCACGGTACTTCGGCACCACGGCACGCTTCTGGCTCAACCTGCAGATGGAATACGGGTTGCGTCGCGCCGAGATCGAACGTGGTGACAGCGTCGCTCAAGAAATCGATCCGGTCGCTATCTGACTAGATCTGAAGGGGCCAAAGGGGAAGGTCACCGCACGGCGCTTAACGAAGGTGTTATCCCCTTTCGGCTTGTCTCACGGCCTGCGGCTGGCCGGGGTCGGAGCGACAGGGACGTCGCTCCGAGGCGCGCCGCGACAGGAGGTCGCGTCGAGCCGGCCCGTAGGGAATCTCTGCACGAATCGATGGTGCCTCTGCGGGACCGCCAAGGGTCCAGATGCAAGGCGCGGTGCGCCGTGAATGGCCGTCGCCATTCGCAAGCGCCGCAACGCCGCAGATGGGCCCTTGGCGACCCGCCCGTGTGGGGCTCGCGGGTTTGCCCGCACTCGTCGTTGCCGCCCCTCGGCGGGCAATGAGCCCGCCTTCGGCTCGGCGCCTCGATTGCGAATAAACTCGTGAGCCAGAGGCACCATCGATTCGTGCAGAGATTCCCTGGCCACCCGCCGGTCGTGAGGCTTCGAGGTCGGACGGGAGTCCGGCCTCGAAGGCCCGAAGGGCCAAGCCGACGGGGTGTCCTTCTTTTCGGGTATTTTCTTGGACAAGCAAGAAAATACCCTCGCACGCCGGGCACGGCGATTAACCTTGGCCGCACCACGAAACCGGCGTGCGAAACCCATCCCATCCCCCGTTAACGGCAGTCCCTTCGACTCCTTGGCCTAGATGATAAATGGCCTTGCGACAGGCTTTTACGCTTGATGGGCCATAAAACTCTATGCCGTTACCTCCTGTAACAGCACTGCTACACTTCGGCGAGTTCAGGAACGCCAGCCGGAGGAAATCGATGTCCTCGCCCAACCCGACCCACGCCGGTAATTCGGCGGATCACCGCGTCACGCCTGCCCAGGCCGTCAACCTGAGCGGGCTTTTTTTCGAGCGAGTCGCGCGTACGCCCGATGCCATCGCCTACCGCCAGTACGATCCCGGCTGCCAGGACTGGATCGATACCACTTGGTGTGACATGGCCTACGAGGTGGGGCGCATCCAAGCGGCGATGGTCCGCGACGGGCTGGAGACCGGCGATCGCATCGCGATGATGCTGAAAAACGCCCGCGAGTGGGTGCTGTTCGACCAGGCCGCGCTGGGCCTCGGGCTGGTGACCGTGCCGCTGTACACCGACGACCGGCCGCAGAACGTGGCGAACATCATCAAGGAAACCGGGGCCAAGCTGCTGGTGGTCGACGGTCGGCGCCAGTGGCGCGGGCTGGAGGCGGTCGCCGACGGCTTTCAGAGCTTGAAGCGCATCATCACGCTTGCGCGGGTCGACGCCGAGGACGGCGCCAAGGACAAGCACCTCGAATCGTTTGCCGACTGGACCTTCGGTGCGCGCGGCGAGCCGGTGCGCCTGGAGGCCGACGGCCAGACGCTCGCCTCGATCGTCTACACCTCGGGCACGGCCGGGCGGGCCAAGGGCGTGATGCTCACCCACAGCAACATGCTGGAGAATGCGTTTGCCTGCTCGAAGGTCGCCTCGATCACCGGCGACGACCTGTTCCTCTCCTTCCTGCCGCTGTCGCACACCCTCGAGCGCACTGGCGGCTACTACCTCCCCATGATCTGCGGTTCGACCGTCGCCTTCGCCCGCTCCGCGCAGCAGCTGGGCGAGGATCTCGGCATCGTCAAGCCGACCCTGCTGATCTCGGTGCCGCGCGTCTACGAACGCGTCTACGACCGCATCGGCTCGGCGTTGAAGAAGAAGGGAGCGTTCGCCCAGAAATTGTTCGAGCGCACCGTGTCCGTGGGCACGGCGAGATTCGAACGGGCGCAGGGCCGTGGTGGCAGTGCCGTGAAGGCGGCGTTCTGGCCGCTTTTTGACCGTCTGGTGGCGCGCAAGCTGCGCGAGCGGCTCGGCGGGCGGCTGCGCTACGCGATCTGCGGCGGGGCGCCGCTTTCGCCGGAGTTGGCGACGGTGTTCACCGGCATCGGCGTGCCGGTGCTGCAGGGCTACGGCCTGACCGAGGCGAGCCCCGTGGTCTCCGTCAATCGCCCCGAGGACAATCGCCCCGAGACCATCGGCACGCCGCTCGAGGGTGTCGAGGTGCGCCTGGGCGAGCACGAGGAGTTGCTGGTGAAAAGCGCCGGGATAATGCAGGGCTACTGGAAGAACGAGGAGGCGACCGCGGCGGCGATCGATGACAACGGCTGGCTTCACACCGGCGACCAGGCCGCGATCGACGAAGACGGCCACATCCGCATCACCGGGCGGATCAAGGACATCATCGTGATGGCCAACGGCGAGAAGGTGCCGCCGGCGGCGATGGAGTCGGCCATCGGCCTCGATCCGCTGATCGACCAAGTGCTGGTGCTGGGTGAAGGCCAGCACCAGCTGGCCGCGCTGGTGGTCGTCGAGTCCGAGGCCTTCGCCTCCCTGATGCGCGAGTTCGACATGGACTCCGAGGCCCCGGAGACGCTCTCCGACCGGTTCGTGGAGAAGCTGGTTCTCAAGCGCATCAACGGCCGCCTGGTCGACTTCCCCGGGTATGCGCAGATCCGGCGGGTGAAGCTCCTCTCCGAGCCCTGGACCATCGAGGACGGCCTGATGACGCCGACGCAGAAACTCAAGCGCCCGCTGATCGAGAAGCAGCACGCCGAGGACATCGCCGCGCTGTTCGCGCGCTAGTCCGGCCCGGGAGGCGCGATCGCGGGCCCGGACCGGGCGCGAGGGGCCTGGTCACCGTTTGCCGAGGCCCGTCACGCCAGCCGCCGGGCATACCCGGCGGCATCCTCAACACGGCCGGATGCGCACCCGTGCCAAGTGGGCGTGACGCACCAATACCAGAAGAAAAAACTCAAGAAGAAAGGAGTCCCTCCGTGAAATCGATGCACAAGAGCACCCTGGCGACCGCGGTATCGCTCTCGACCGCCGTGATGGTGGGGCAGGCACACGCCGCGGGCTTCGCCCTGATGGAAAAGGATGTCACCGGTCTCGGCCAGGCCTTTGCCAACCTCGCCACCGGCAACGGCGAGTCCAGCGGGCTGGTCGGCAACCCGGCCGCGATGACGCAGATCGACGGCACCGCGATCTCCGGCGGCGTGAACTACATCATGCCGTCTTTCGAGTTGCAGTCGGGGGGCACTGCAACACGCGTGGCGCCGGCGGCGCTGGCGGGGGGGATTTCCGACCCGACCGGACTGGGCGGTGATGCGGGTCAGTCGGCGGGGATTCCCAATCTGTCGATCGTGCATCAACTCAATGACAAGGCACGAGTGGGCATGGCGCTGACGGTGCCGTTCGGTCTGGCGACCGAATACGACGACGGCTGGGTGGGTCGCTATCACGGCATCGAGAGCCATGTCGAGGTGATCGAGCTCAACCCGGTGTTGAGTTTTGATGTCACCCCCGCGTGGACCGTGGGCGGTGGTCTGACGATCCAGTATGCCGAGGCCAAGCTAACCTCCGCGATCGACGGCGGGGCCGTGTGCGCCGCCGGTGTGGCAAGCGGTGATATTACGGGGCCGGCGGCAGTGGCGTGCGGCGCGTACACCCCGGGGACCCGGGCGGCGGATGGCCATGTCGAGATCGAGGGTGACGACTGGTCGGTCGGTTACAACCTGGGGGTCCTTTGGCAGCCGACCGAAGCCACTCGACTGGGTGTGTCCTTCCGTTCCGGTATCGATCACGATCTTGAAGGAGATGCCGACTACGATATGCCGGTGCCGTTGGATGCCTTCCCCACGTTTGCCGACAACCCTGTCCGGGCCGGTCTCGACCTGCCGCCCAGCGTCGGGGCAAGCCTGACGCATGCCTTTAATGATGATCTGACCGCGTCGCTGGGTCTGCTGTGGACCGGCTGGTCGAGCTTCGAAGAGCTCCGCGTCGAACAGAGCGGGGCGGGGCAGTCGGACATTGTTACCACTGAGAACTGGGACGACACCCTGAGGGTGGCCATCGGGGGCGAGTGGCGGTTCGCGCCGCGGTGGACGCTGCGTGCCGGCACGGCCTACGACCCGACGCCGGTGCCCAATAGTGAATTCCGCACCGCACGTCTGCCGGACGCGGACCGTATCTGGGCCTCCGTGGGGCTCGGTTACGAGATCAGCAAGCGCTGGTCGGTCGACGTGGCTTACACCCATATCTGGCTTAATGATAGCTCGGCCGATAGCACCACTGAGTCCTCGATCCGTAACAATCTCAATGGCCAGTACGAGGGCAAGGTCGACATCCTGGGCGTGCAGCTCAACGCGCACTTCTGATCTGGATGATTGGTGCGATTCCCGAGCGCATTGCTCGGGAGACGGCTGCCGGTTTCGGCGCTATGATCTAGGCTGGTATCGTCCGGATACGCCGGCCCGTTTTTCCATCCGCAAGCAGAGGTGACCGATGCAGGTAGACCACCACGATCTGGCTCATGAATTCCCGGAATTCAAGCAGCGCATTCACGAGCTCAAGACCAGCGACTCGCATTTCCACAAGCAGTTCGAGCGCTATGACGAGCTGACCAAGGAAATCGAGACCTTGGAGAAGCAGGACGAGCCGGTCACCGACGAGCACATGGAAGAGCTCAAGAAGCAGCGCCTGGCCCTGAAGGACGAGCTCTACGCGATGCTCAAGGGCTGATCGCCCGGATCGTGCAATGCAGCAAGGGCCCGCCTGTTGCAGGTGGGCCCTTTTCTTTTGTCGGTTGGGCGCGGCCGGGGGGTTGCGATGAAATGGTTCAAGGCATCGGTGGAGTATTTCCTGTGGGTATTCGCCGCCGGTTTTGTCCTCGGTGTGATCCGCGAGCTATGGTTGAATCCGTCGCTCGGCAGTCGGTTCGCGGAGCTTGCCGAGATGCCGGTGATGCTCGTGGTGATCGTGGTGGCGGCGCGTTGGACGACGCGACGGTTTGCGCTGTCCTCACCGGCGTCGAGGTGGGCTGTCGGGATGCTGGCCGTGGGCTGGCTGTTGTTGGCCGAGGTGACGCTGGTGCTGGGCCTGCACGGGATGACGCTGGTGGAGTATGTTGCCGCGCGGGACCCCGTGGCCGGCACGGCCTATGCCGTCAGCCTGCTACTGATGGCGGCAATGCCGTGGCTGGTCGGACGGGCAGGGCGCTGAGCGTCTTAGGGGCTGGGCGGGACGATCAGGGCGCCGGAGGCGTCGACCACCGCCGGGCTCGTCTGCCGTTCGGCCTGTTCGAAGTCGATCTTTCCCTTCACCAGCCAGTTGATCGCCATCGGGTAGATGCGGTGCTCGACGCCGTGGATGCGCTGCTTGAGCGAATCGACATCGTCGTTGTCGAAGATCTCCAGACGCCCCTGCACAATCGGCGGGCCGGCATCCACGGTCGGCGTGACGAAATGCACGGTCGCGCCGTGTTTGCGGTCGCCGGCCTCCAGCGCCCGGGCGTGGGTGTTCATGCCCGGGTACTTCGGCAAGAGCGAGGGGTGGATATTGATCAGCCGTCCACGGAAGCGCTCGACGAAGGCATCGGTGAGGATGCGCATGAAGCCGGCCATGACGATCCAGTCGGGCCGGGCCTCGTCGAGGGCTTCGGCCATGGCGGCATCGAAGGCCTCGCGGTCGGCATAGGCCTTGTGGTCAATCAGTCGGCTGGGGATACCATGTTCGGCGGCGCGCTCGAGCGCGTAGGCGCCGGGGCGGTTGACCACCAGCAGCACGATTTCGGCATCCAGCCGACCGCTCTCGCAGGCATCGATGATCGCCTGGAAGTTCGAGCCGTTGCCGGAGGCCAGGACGGCCAGCCGGGCTTTGCCTGCCGCTGCCATCAGCGGTAGATCACGGGCTCGCCGTTACCCCGCTCGACGATCTCGCCAAGCACCCAGGCCTCTTCGCCGGCCGCACGCATGGCCGAGACGGCCGCCTCGGCCTGGTCGGCGGCGACGATCACCACCATGCCCACGCCGTTGTTGAAGGTCCGGCGCATCTCGGCGTCCTGGACGTTGCCGTGCTCGGCGAGCCAGTCGAAGACCGCCTGGCGCTCCCAGCTAGACCAGTCGATGCTTGCTGCCAGCTCGTCGGGGAAGACGCGCGGCAGGTTCTCGGTCAGGCCGCCGCCGGTGATGTGGCTCATGGCGTGGATGTCGACCTGCTCGGCGAGGGCCTGGACGGCACGTGCGTAGATGCGGGTCGGGGCGAGCAGCTGGTCGAGCAGTTGTTTGCCCTCGGGGCTGTTCCAGTCCGGCTGGGCGCGCTCGATGATCTTGCGGATCAGCGAGTAGCCGTTGGCATGCGGGCCGGAGGCGGGCAGGGCGACGAGCCGGTCGCCGGCGGCCACCTTGCTGCCGTCGATCAGCTGGTCTTTCTCCACCGCGCCGACGGCGAAGCCCGCGAGATCGTAGTCGCCGTGCTCGTACATCGACGGCATCTCGGCGGTCTCGCCGCCGATCAGCGCGCAGCCGGCCTGCAAGCAGCCCTCGGCGATGCCCTCGACCACCTGGGCGGCCACGTCGACTTCGAGCTTGCCGGTGGCGTAGTAGTCGAGGAAGAACAGCGGCTCGGCGCCGGTGACCAGGATGTCGTTGACACACATGGCCACGAGATCGATGCCGATCTGATCATGCTTGTTCAGGTCGATCGCCAGGCGCAGCTTGGTGCCCACCCCGTCGGTGCCCGAGACCAGCACCGGCTGCTTGAACTTCGAGGTGTCCAGCGCGAACAGGCCGCCGAAGCCGCCCAGGCCGCCCATGACCTCCGGGCGGTGGGTGCGCTTGACCGCGGGCTTGATGCGGTCGACCAGGCTGTTGCCGGCATCGATGTCGACGCCCGCGTCGCGGTAGGTCAGGGGGGTGTTTTCCTGGTTCATGGCGATCGGCTGAATGCTTGGAATGGAATGGCGCGTAGTCTACATCAAAGTCGGCGTCCCACGTCCCCTCGGCGGGCGCCGGAAACCGTATCGACTGTCGCAGCGGGAGAGCGCCATGCAGACCATATACCGGGCCCGGGACATCCTCGAGGCACATATCGTCGCCGGCATGCTCAATGCCGAAGGGATCGAGGCCGAGGTGGCCGGCTTCTACCAGCAGGGGGCGGTGGGTGAGCTCGCCCCGCAGGACTTCGCGCAAGTGATGCTGCTCGACGCCCGTGATGCGGACCGGGCCGAACGCGTGATCGCCGAATACGAGGAGCGTGAGCCCGAGCCCGTGCGTCAGGACGGCGGGGTGGAAGAGGGCGGCGGGGCGTCGGCCGGGCGCCTCGGGGTCTGGTTGCTGCTGGCGGCCCTGTTCCTGTTGTTGATCAGCTGGGGCTTCCTGTAAGGAAAACGCGAACCGTCTCGCGAATGATAACCGTTGCTAAATGAACAAGTTAGCGTGTGCTAACCCGTTTCCCTTCGCTGTGAAAGCGCGATAGAGTCGAGTGGCTAAACACCAAGGCAGGGGAATCAACAATGACGGATAAGCAATCTCGCAATCATGCCGGTGCCACCGACCTCTCGCGTCGTCGGTTCGTGGGTGGGGCACTCGCCTCCACGGTGATCCCGCTCATGGCGATCGCGCCGGCCCATGCCCAGGCGCTGCCCGAGGTCTCCGAGGACGACCCGATGGCCACGTCGCTCGATTACCGCCACGAGGCGAGCGAGGTGCAGCACGCCTCGTTCAAGGCGGGGCAGACCTGCTCGAATTGCGCGCTCTACAAGCCCGATCAGGCCGGTGAGGGCTGGGGCGGTTGCGCGATCTTCCGCGGCAAGGCCGTCAAGGGTAGCGGCTGGTGCAGCTCTTACGTGAAAGGCTGAGTCCGGCCGCGCGGGTAGGCTGAACCCGCATGTCCAAACGTGAAAACCGGCCCGGGGGATGACCCGGGCCGGTTTTTTTGTGCCCTGCCTGTCGGCGCGATCTACTTGGCCTTGCCCCAGGAATCACGCAGGGTCACGGCCCGGTTGAACACCGGGCGACCCGGGACGTGGTCCTGCTGGTCGGCGACGAAGTAGCCGTGACGCTCGAACTGGTAGATCGATTCCGGCTCGGCGTTGGCAGCCCCCGGCTCGAGGTAGGCGGTGACGGTATGGATCGAGTCCGGGTTGAGGTCGTCGAGGAAGTCGCGCTCGACCTCCGGGTCGTCACCCTCGCGGCGCGCGCCCGGCGCCGGCTCACGGAACAGGCGGTCGTACTGGCGCACCGGGGTCTCGACCGCATCGCGCGCCGAGAGCCAGTGGATGTTGCCCTTGACCTTGCGCGAGTCGGCGCCCGGCGTGCCGGACTTGGTGTCCGGGTCGTACTCGGCGTAGACGCAGGTGACGTTGCCGTCCTCGTCGACGTCGTGACCGACGTGCTTGATGATGAACCCGTAGCGCAGGCGCACCTCGGAGTCCGGCTTCAGCCGGAAGTACTTCTTGGGCGGGTCGAGGGCGAAGTCGCCGCGCTCGATCCACATCTCGCGGGTGAGCGTGACCTCGCGCTTGCCCCAGTCCGGCTTCTGCGGGTGGTTGGGCGCGTAGCAGGTCTCCTCGTGGTCCTCGGGGAAGTTGACCAGCACTAGCTTCAACGGGTCGAGCACGCAGATGCGGCGCTCGGCCGACTCGTTGAGGGTCTCGCGCATGCAGTCCTCGAGGACGCCGAAGTCGATCAGGCTGTCGGACTTGGACACGCCGATGCGGTCGGTGAACAGCTTGAAGCCGGCCGGGGTGAAGCCGCGGCGGCGCGCGCCCTTGAGCGTCGGCATGCGCGGGTCGTCCCAGCCGTCGACGTGCCCGCCCTCGACCAGCTGGATCAATTTCCGCTTGGACAGCGGCATGTAGGTGAGGTTGAGGCGCGAGAACTCGATCTGCTGCGGCAGCGGGCGCTCGAAGAAACCGAGGTCCGCGAGCTTGTCGACGAACCAGTCGTACAGCGGGCGGTGATCCTCGAACTCGAGCGTGCACAGCGAATGGGTGACGCCCTCGATGGCATCCGACACGCAGTGGGCGTAGTCGTACATCGGGTAGATCGGCCAGTCGTCGCCGGTGCGGTGGTGGTGCGCATGCCTGATGCGGTAGATGGCCGGGTCGCGCATGTTGAGGTTCGGCGAGGCCATGTCGATCTTCGCCCGCAGGATATGCTCGCCGTCATCGAACTCGCCGTTTCGCATGCGGGTGAACAGGTCGACGTTCTCCTCGATCGAGCGGTCGCGGTACGGGCTGTCGGTGCCCGGCTCCTTCAAGGTGCCGCGATTGGCGCGCATCTCGTCGGCCGACTGCGAGTCGACGTAGGCCAGACCCGCCTTCACCAGCGCCAGGGCGCCCTGGTAGAGGGTCTCGAAGTAGTCGGAGGCGAAGTGTTCGTGGGCCGGGTCGCGGAAGCCCAGCCACTCGATGTCCTCGCGGATCGCGTCGACGTAGGCCTGCTCTTCCTTGACCGGGTTGGTGTCGTCGAAGCGCAGGTGGCAGATGCCGTCGTAGTCCTGCGCCAGGCCGAAGTTGAGGAAGATGCTCTTGGCATGCCCGAAGTGCAGGAAGCCGTTGGGCTCCGGCGGGAAACGGGTGGTCACCTTGCCACCGTAGGTGCCCTTCTCCTGGTCGGCGTCGATGCGGTTGCGGATGAAGTGGCTGATCGGCTCGTTGGATTCGGACATGCTTGCTCGATTGGCCTCGACTGGCTGCGGTGGATGGAAAGCGGCCATTGTACGAAAAATCGGGCCGCCCGCCGCGGCCCCGGGGCGAACGGGCCTGATTCAGCCTTGCCAGCGATCGATCGTGGCCTCGCGGCGGCGCTTGGGCTTGCGGGGGGCGTTCTCCTTGACGGTGCCGATGTTGATCAGTCCGATCAGGCGCTCGTTTGCGGCCAGGCCCAGCGCATTCATGACGTTCTCGTCGTAGACCCGCAGCCCGGTGAGCCATACCGCACCGAAGCCGGCGGCCCGGGTGGCCAGCAGCAGCTGGTGGGTGGCGCAGCCCGCGGCGAGCAGTTGCTCGATCTCGGGGATCTTGGCGTGGTCGGACTCCTCGCGGGCGATCGCGGCGACGATCATCGGCGCCCGCTGGGCGCGGACGCGCTCGCGCTCCAGGGTGGCCTCGCCGGCTGTCGGGTCCTTCGCGCGCATCGCATCGACGAAGACCTCGCCGAGTCGATCGAGGGCGGGGCCGTCGATCACCAGGAATCGCCACGGGTGCAGGCCGCCGTGGTCCGGCGCACTCTCCGCGGCCTGCAGGATGCGCTCCAGGGTGGCGTCGTCCGGGGCCGGGGCGGTCAGGCAGGTCGGCGGGGTGGACTGGCGGTCGATCAGGGCATCGATCAGGTCGGGGGCTTGATGCATGGTGTTTCGTTCATATATCTGGGTTAATCGGTTTTCGATCGAAATCGTGCCAGAATCGCTGCCGTTTCCCGGCAAGTGCGCGCAATCCGGTTCGTTCCCTTGGCGCAGGCGCGGTTTTCGTCGATAATCACGCACCATTTCAACCCGCTAGAGGATTTATGGCAAAAGAAGATTACATCGAGATGCAGGGCGTGGTGATCGACACCCTGCCGAACACCATGTTCCGGGTCGAGCTGGAAAACGG
>Ga0102930_1000443_pt1 | contig 13845 bp, 12 predicted proteins | sample SalPon1_B_H2O_MG_FD_84514 | JGI IMG/M metagenome (GOLD analysis project Ga0102930, IMG submission 84514) | Salt pond water microbial communities from South San Francisco under conditions of wetland restoration - Salt Pond MetaG R1_B_H2O_MG | ecosystem: Environmental > Aquatic > Non-marine Saline... | reverse complement strand
GCCTATATCCGCTGGTATAACGAAACACGCATCAAGATGTCACTGAGCGGCAAGAGTCCGGTGGAGTATCGTCAGGATCTCGGCATTGCCGCGTGAAAACTGTCCAAGAAAAGCGCCGCACCCTCCAAGGGCCCTTACGGATCCGGTGTTTACAACGGTAGAAAATTCCACTTATCAGCTCGATCATTTTTCGGGGGAATTACCCCACGACCTGGTGACCAGCCTCCACCAGCTGTAGCACGGTGTGGGAGCCGATATACCCGGAGGCTCCGGTGACGAGCAGATTCATTGGAAAAACTACCTCAAGATCAATGACATCAGCCTCTCCAAGGGTAACAGAGGAGCGTGCGTGGTCGCTTAGGAAGGAGGCGCGATTTTGTCGCTGCCATCATCAGGCATATCACCCCCCGGGATGACCCGCAGATGGCGGCGCTTGGTAGAACGAGGATACCGCTGGCGTTCCGGCCGCTCGAAACCCACCACATATTCGGCGAGGATCCGTTCCGCCGCATTGACGTCATGACCTCGGCAAGCCTCCTCGAGCCGCTCGAGACACGCAGAGATGGCATTGATCGAGAGGTACTCCTCTCGGGCATGATGAATCATCGGATGTCCAGTGCCAGCGCAGTTTTCGCCAAGCAGAAGCTCTTCATAGAGCTTTTCGCCAGGACGAAGACCGATGTATTCAATCGCAATGTCACCATGTGGATTGTCATCGTCGCGGACAGTCAATCCGCTGAGTTGAATCATCCGTCTGGCCAGTTCCTGGATACGGACCGGCTCATCCATGTCAAGGACGAAAACCTCGCCGCCTTTCGCCAGCGAGCCCGCCTGGAGCACCAAACTAGCGGCTTCGGGAATCGTCATGAAATACCGCGTAACGTCCGGATGCGTGATGGTTACTGGACCTCCCTCGCGAATCTGCTCGCGAAAAAGCGGAATAACCGAGCCAGAGGAATCCAATACGTTCCCGAATCTAACCATGCTAAACAATGTCGATTCGGACTCCGCCGCCAGGGCCTGGAGGCCCATTTCGGCAACACGCTTGGTCGCCCCCATGATGCTAGTCGGCCGGACGGCCTTATCGGTGGAGATATGGACAAAGGTATTTACCCCCGCATCCCGCGCCGCTATGGCGGTATGCCAGGTCCCGAAGACATTATTGCGGATAGCCTCGAGGGGGTTGGACTCCACCAAAGGCACATGTTTGTACGCCGCTGCATGATAGACCGTCTCGACCTCATGGCCACGCATGCAGTGCATCATTCGTTTGCGATGGACCACCGAGCCAAGCAGTGGGACGACCTCGCAGTCGATGCCGTTGGCATCTGCCAAGGCCCGCAATTCCCGATCGATGCGGTACAAAGCGGGCTCGGAACGTTCAAATATCACCAGCCGTCGGGGGGCGAGCGCGATAATCTGGCGACATAGCTCACTGCCAATCGACCCCCCCGCGCCAGTCACCATCACTGATCGGCCGCTGACCGAGCGGGTCAGGAGTTGACTGTCAGGGTCAACAGGGTCTCGCCCCAGAAGGTCTTCGATATCCACATCCCGGACATCCCGCAGCTTGGCGACTCCGCTGACCAGATCTGTCATGCTGGGGATCGTCCGGACATGGACCGGGTGCTGTTCAAGCCTGGACATGATTTCCCGTCGTCTCTGCCGTGAAGCCGACGGTAATGCCAGCAGGACAGAGTGAACCCCGAGCCGTCGGACCAGCCGATCGAGCTCCCGGGGCGAATATACGGGGACTCCGTGAACCTGTGTGCCCTGAAGTTCTGTGTTGTCATCAATGAACGCCACCGGGATATAACCGCTGGACGTCATCAACGAGCTCAATAGCTGCAGCCCGGCAGCACCCGCTCCGTAGATCACGACCGGCTCTTGATTGCCGCGGGAGCGTTCATGCTGTTGATGCCAGGCACGAACCAGGAACCGGCTGCCACCAATCATCAGCAGGCCCATCAACCAGTAGATAGTGATGGTTGTCCGGGGCACAGCAGACAACCCTGCGAATGCAATGATCGCAACAAAACTCAGGGTTGACAGCGATACGCCCCGCAATACGGACCACACATCGGCCGGCCCCATATAGCGCAGCACCGAGTTGTACATGCCGGACCAATGAAACAGTGGCAGACTGATCCCGGGCAGGACGATCAGTAAATACCAGAACTGCTCGATTTTGATCGAGAACGGCTCACCCATGCGCAGGGCAAACGCTGCCCACACGACAATTGCCATGAGCACGGCATCCGCAGTCACCATGATGAGCCGCTTCTTTCCCCGCCCCATATTCAGAAGACGGCGGGCGAGATTCCGGTTTGTCACCTACCCCCCTGAGAGCCCGGCGATCAATCTTGTTTCCGAAGACGATCGCCTCGTCCTTTGCCTAGCACAGTCGCGATAATGTACCCAAAATACCGGCAAAAAGAGAGGGATGCGATCATCTCTGCGTCCCATTCGGCTAGAACCTCCGGGTCAGCCATGTCGATATCATTGATTTGGGCGAGGCCGGTGATTCCAGGTCGGTAATCGAAGACATCACGTCTGGCACGCGCTGTGATCAGATTTCTCTGCTCCGGAAGACAGGGTCTGGGACCCACAAGACTCATATCGCCCTTGATAACATTCCAAAGTTGCGGGAGCTCGTCGATTTTGGTTTGTCGAAGAAACCGCCCCAGTCGGGTGATCGCGGTCTGGTCTGCCAGATGCGTAGCCACGGAAGGAACGCCGGGCCGCATGGTCCGAAACTTCACCAGAACGAACAGCCTTTGATCGCGGCCAACCCGCACCTGTCGATAAATCGGTGCTCCCGTGTCGAAGAAGCCCAGCAGCGCAATGAAAAGCATCAAAGGCGATAGAGCGACAATCCCCACCAGAGCTATCAGGAAATCCAGAAACCGGATCAGAGTGCGATATCGCTCCACATCCGTGCTCATCAATCACGCCCTCTCACCGCATCACGAAGACCCTCGATCATCGGCATCGGAGGAGTCCAGCTTAGCCGATCACGCGCCTTGTCCAAACTCACGACATGAGAGCCCAACAGTGCTTCTAACTGATCTTCGCAGCCCAGAAGAGTGGCGGCAGTGCGTAAAAAGGCTGGATGGATCCGGGGCAGCCACGGTCTATGCCCTGCCGCATTGGCCAGCGCTTGGAGTAGTTCTCGGGTCGAGATGGGCGACCCATCAGCGACATGGAATATCTCGTCGGCCGCCGCGGCATGCGATAGCGAAACCTCGATAAGATCCGCCAGATTACGAACGTCGACAAGGCTGCGTGCATTACCATCGGCGCACCCAAGCGGCAGGGGCCAGCCTCGTCTCGCCCAACCCAACAACCTGCCGAACTGCCCCGGAGCATCCCGCCCATACACCAGTGGCGGTCGAATAATGGTCAAGAAAGTGGAGGTGTTTTCAAATGCCGACCACAGCCGCGCCTCGGCGCTTGCCTTGCTCGCTGCGTAGGCGGTGACCGGTCTGACAGGCATATCCTCAGTGAGCGGTGTGCCGGGGTATGGCCCCAGAACCGAGATTGAGCTCAGAAACACAAACCGTGAAACCTCAGCCCTCAATGCAGCCTGCGCCAAACGTTCAGTCGCGATGCTATTGGCACGGTAGAGCGCCTCAGGGGACCACGGCTCACGGATTCCATGGGCCAGACCGGCCGCGTGCACCACACAGTCACAGCCGTTGAACAGATCATCGAGCCCCCGATCGCCGAGAAGGTCCCGCTTATAAACCCGAAGACGGGTAGACACCAATCCCGGATCCCGCGGAGTGTCATGTCGGATAATGGCCTTGACCCGGTATCCATCTGAAAGCAGCCGCCGGCAGACGGAGTGACCAACGAATCCCCCGGCGCCGGTCACGAGCACACCGCGTGCCCGGTCAGAAGCGGTCATTGCTCGTCCTGAGACGGACCTGTTTCGGTGTGCCTCGGTGGCCATGCCAGACTGAAATCCGAGAAGTCGGCCGTCAGGTTGGGGTTGTACGCCGGATCGTGGGCCATGTAACCGGCCCACTTGATCTTCAGGCGCTGCTTTTCCATCTCGAAGCGAGCCTGTTTTTCAGGGGTATCCTCATAACCACGACTGACCGATTCGTGATGATAAAGCGCAGCATGGGGCGTATAGACATTCCGATACCCAAGTTCCCGCAGCTTCAAGCAAAAATCTACATCATTGAAGGCCACTGCGAAGTTATCTGCATCAAGACCACCCACCTGTTTGTACAGCGCGCGACGCACCACCAGACAGGCGCCTGTCAGTGCCGAGTATTCGTTAATCAGTGACAGCCGCCCTGCATAACCGGGTTGATCGGCTTTCATGAATTGGTGTACGTGACCGGCAGCGCCGCCGAGACCGAGAACGATGCCGGCATGCTGTACCGTGTTGTTGGGATAAAGCAGTTTCGGCCCAACAGCACCGATATCCGGTTGGCATGCCAGCGCCACCAGCTCACAAAGCCAATCCCGATCAATCACCTCTACATCGTTGTTGAGTAATGCCACCAACTCGCTATCGCAATGATCGACAGCGAGATTATTGAGCGCCGAGAAATAGAACTCGCGTTGGTCCTCTATAACTTCGATGAATTCATGGTCTCTCTCCAACCCCCGTAAGTAAGAGAGACACTCCGGATCTGCCGTACCATTATCGACAATGATCAGGTCCCAGTTCGAATATTCCGTTTTCTGCAGGATCGAGTCGACACAGCGGCGAAGATAGTCAAGCCCGTCCCGGGTGAGGATGACCAAAGAAACCTTGGGTGGCGGGCTCGGCAATGCGTACTGCACCCGAAACCCGCTTCGGTGCGGAGTTACCTCGGCATCAATACCGAGGCGATCGAAATGCTGCTGGATAGCCGTCTGCCCGGCCTCAACCGCATAGCTTTTCGCATCGATATGGGAGGCAGTGCTGGTGAGATGTGCTCGCCAGTGATACAGAATCCGGGGAATGTGCACAATCTGCCGGGACTCGACCTGTTCTATAAATCGAAGGGCAAGATCATAGTCTTGAGCACCATCCGACCGCTTTCGGAACCCTCCAATACGTTCAACGATGGAGTGCTTGTAGACGCCAAGATGCGTGATTAGATTCTGTGAATAGAACAGATACCGATTCCAGTCCGGCTTGAAATACGGACCGAATCGATTGCCTTTCTGATCGATTTTATCTTCGTCAGAATAGATCAATCGCGCTTCCGGGTTTCGGTTGATCGCTTGCACTACCCGCAAAAGGGCGTCCTTCGTAAGGAGGTCATCCTGATCGAGTAATGCCACCCAGTCGCCACTCGCAATACCGAGGGCACTGTTAGAGGCCGCGGAAATATGGCCATTGAAATCGCGAAACACGACCCGGATGCGTCGATCCAGCTGCATTTTTCGCTCTAGAAACGGACGAACCTGCGGATCCGTCGAGTGATCGTCGGCAATGCAGAGTTCCCAGTTTGGATAGAGCTGGTCCTGTACCGATTGGATAGCTTCTTCAAGCCATCCGATATTTGGGTTGAATACCGGGACTATCAGCGAGATGACCGGACGTTCGGTCATCTGATCATCCACTGCTCGCAACGCCTGGATCTTGTCTTCGGTGAGTGTGTCGTAGTCGCGGATCCAGCTTGAGTAATCATTACGGGCCCGTTGCTCAGGGGTTTCGCTAATGATCGCGCGAATACGATTAACCCCATACCGGAGCCCGGCGATGCCGTGCTCCGAGTAGAGCGCCGAGACAGTCTTCAAAAGGCCGCTCACCCCCCCGCGCGAGGAGTAAACCCGCCCCAAATGCCGGACATAGCCGGTTAGCGCACGGATGGCGATCACACTGCCTCGAACCGGCGCTGTGAGACGCCAAACCGTGGAGTTGGTTATCGAAAGGTACTCGTCCCGGAGACGGTCGCGCTCACGTCGCACCACTGACAGCTGCCCATTCAGCTGCGCGATATCACTGTCGCGCTTGCCGTTTTCCGCCACCAAGGCCTCAAGGTGCCGTCGATGCTCGGAGAGGTTGTTGTTGAGCTGCTTGAGCTCGTGACGCATGCATATGGCCGTACCCAACTGTGCGAAATACTCCACCATCTGCGAACCGGCCTCGCTGGAGTCCAGTCCAGGTAGGTGTGCAGCGTGCCTGCCAGGCATTTGAACAACACCAAGTCCGTTGGAGTGGATAAATTCCATGTGACGGGGATAGAGCTGCGTTATTTCTTGCCAGAACTTCCAGACGCCAAAATCGCGTTCCCGGACTTGTGTGTCATGGAACAGCACGATCGCTCCGGGGGCGAGTTTCGGCTTCCAGGTCTCGAAATCATGGCTGACCGCCTCGTAAGTGTGCATGCCGTCGATATGCAGCAGTTCCACCGACCCTTCAGCAAAGCGTTCTGAAGCTTCGTCGAATGTCATCCTCATCAGGGTCGAAAAGGCGGCATAACACTCCGTATTATGCTTGGAAACGGCTTGATAAACGGTGTCATCATATTGGCCGGCGTGTTCATCACCACGCCAGGTGTCGACCGCATAGCACTGAGTATCCAGTCCACACTCAGCTACCGCTTGGCACATCGCAAAATAAGAATTCCCGCTATGGGTGCCGAGCTCTACAAGGGTCCGCGGCCGCACATGTGGTATGAGCCATGCTGCAAAGGGGATATGCCCCATCCAGGCAAGCGGACTTTCCTGCGATCGAGGTGAAAACGAGGCGGCCTTGAGCAACGACCGGTAAAACTCGTCACCGACCGACATGGCTATGCTCCAGGCTCACACGATTCATCGGTATACCGACGATTCCCGAAGCCACGCTTGTCGTCTCAGAGCGGAATGTCAGAGCGTCGTGCAGCCAGTGGTGCTGTCGGTGGGATGCTTGATCCCCTTCGGCAAGGGCAACCGTCACAGTGTAGTCACCTTTGGCAAGGCGTGGCATCTGAAACTCGAAACGTGCCCGGAGCGTATCGCCTTCGGCCAGGTACAACGGATCATCCGCATACGAAAGATAGGTATTGTCCCCGAAAATTTCCTGACCCATGCGGTCGCGCACGAAGAACCCAACGATTGGTGACTCCATCGACTCGTGGGCCAAGGCCGTGACCTCGAGGACCACAACTTCTGAACCTACAATCCAGCTCAAAGGGTAGCCCTGCTGGTCCGTAAAGCGAACATCGACGATACTGCCTCCACCAGACCAGTGACCCGCTGCGCTCGGGTCAAAGGCATATACTCGAAGGTCGTTACGCAAGTTGCTCGCATTGATGAATGCATCGCGCTGATCCCGTAATGGTATCGTTTGCCATTTTGCCCGGTCCGATCTGCTCTCTCGCTGCGGCCGCGACCGCTGACCGCAGCTGTTTTGCTCAAGAAAATAAGCATCGAGATATCCCTGCGAAACTTCTTTAGGATCGCCATCTGCGACAATACTGCCCTCGTCCAGCCAAATCACTCGATTGCACAACGCCCGGACAGCAGCAGTGTCGTGACTGACGAAAAGCACTGTACCGGACTCCATAAATTTCCGAATAAAGCGCATGCACTTCTGCGTAAAAAAAACATCCCCAACCGACAACGCCTCATCAATAATCAGCGTATCGGCGTCGACATGGGCGATTACCGAAAAAGCAAGTCGCACCATCATCCCACTCGAGTAGGTCTTCACTGGTTGATCAATAAAATCTCCGATCTCAGCGAATTCAACAATCTCGTCGTAGCGATCATCAATCTCCTGCCTAGAAAGACCAAGGAGTGAAGCATTCATGTAAACATTCTCGCCGCCAGTGAATTCAGGGTTGAACCCAGAGCCGAGCTCGAGCAGCGCCGCAACCCGGCCATTGACCGCAACCGAACCAGCCGTGGGTGCGAGCGTTCCGCAGATCAGCTGGAGCAGAGTGGATTTGCCGCTACCGTTACGGCCAATGACGCCGACCGCCTCGCCGTTTCTGATCTCGAATGAACATTCCTTCAAAGCCCAGAACGGTCGATAGTGGCGACGTTCCTGTGTCTTGAAGAGCCGGGCGAAAGCTGAGCCGAATACCTGCCTCAGACGATCCCGGGGCTTATCATAGATATGGAAGCACTTCGCCACCCCGCAGGCTTCAATGGCAAGGCTAGAGGACATCGGGGAACCCGACACGTGTTTTCTGGAACCAGGCAAACCCGCCCCACAATAAAATCAGCGCACCAGCCATATATATTGCCAGCCCGATGAAATCAGGGTACTGCCCCCAAAGTGCCACAGCACGAGCCTGTTCAATTATAAAGGTCAACGGGTTGAGAATGAATAAAGGCTGATAGGGCTCTGGAAGCCGGTCTACCGGAAAAAAAATCGGCGAGAGAAACAGAAGAACCGTTACAAGAATTCCCATAGTCTGGTTAATGTCTCGCATAAAAACACCAAGCGAAGCAAGGAAAAAGCTCACGCCTAGCGCCAAAACCGCTAAAGGCAGCATGACCAGGGGTAAAAAAACAATGTGCCAAGCAGGCAAACCCACCAAAAGAAGATGAGCAACCAACCATACCATTATGCTCACGAATGCATGGAAAATAGCACTAAAAACTATCGAAATAGGAAGTATCTCAAGCGGAAAAATAACCTTTTTAACAAAATTAACGTTGGAAACGATTACTGCCGGTGAACGCGTCAGCACTTCAGCCAACATACCATGAAGAATCAATCCCATAAAAAGGACCACAGCAAAAAGGCCTTGACCCTGGTTCTTTCCGGCCATATCGACATTCCATTTAGTCTGAAATACCACCGAAAAAACAAAAGTGAATACGGCCAGCATAAGCACAGGATTAAGAAACGACCATCCTAGGCCGACAAGGGAGCCTCTGTAGCGCCCCGCAACCTCCCGGCGGGTAATCTGGGAGATTAAATCTGGATGCCGGTAACACGACAGGAAAAGTGTTGAGAGCGATCCCCCGGTATGGGCATGCGGGTTCATGGGAAAACCTCGGCCATGTGAAGGAACGGCGCCTGTGCATCCTTGTCCGATAGGGCCGGAGTGATCCATGCTGGCCATTCTATCCCAAGCTCCGGATCGTTCCATACAATCGAACGCTCGCTCTCAGGAGCGTAGAAACCAGTTGTCTTGTACAGGAATTCAGCAGACTCGGACGTTGTCATGAAGCCGTGCCCGAACCCCTCCGGTATCCAGAGCTGTTGACGGTTCTCCGCCGAAAGCCACGCCGATACCCATCGACCAAAGGTCGGTGAGGAGCGCCTCAGATCGACGGCTACATCGTAGACCTCGCCTTGAACGACACGGACGAGTTTGCCCTGGGCGTTCGGCGGTAACTGGTAGTGTAGCCCCCGTAAAACCCCACGGACGGATCTTGAATGATTATCTTGCACGAATGCGATTGATCGACCGATTGCATCGTCAAACGTACGCTGGCTATAGCTCTCGAAGAAGAACCCCCGATCATCCCCAAACACTCTTGGCTCGAGGAGCAGCACATCAGGAATATCCATTGGGGTGACTCTCATCACAAGACCCGATCAGAAAGCAACCGCAGGAGATATTGTCCGTAGGCATTTTTAAGTAATGGCTGGGCCAGGCCCTCTAATTGCTCAGCATTTATCCAGCCTTGGCGGTAGGCGACTTCCTCGGGACAGGCGACTTTAAGGCCCTGGCGATGTTCAACGGTAGCGATGAACTGGGCGGCATCCAGGAGGGAATCCTGGGTTCCTGTATCTAGCCACGCATAACCACGACTCATGATCTCAACGGATAGCGCGCCTTGTTCAAGGTAGCGCTGGTTCAAGTCGGTAATCTCCAACTCGCCACGGGACGAGGGCTTGAGACCGCGGGCGAGGTCAACCACGTCCGCGTCGTAGAAGTAAAGCCCGGTCACCGCATAACTCGATTTGGGTTGAACCGGTTTTTCCTCCAGCGAGAGCACTCGGCCACTCGGATCAAATTCTACAACGCCATATCGTTCGGGATCGTGGACGTGATAAGCAAAGACAGTTGCTCCCCATGTCCGATCAACTGCGCTTCCGAGCAGCTGATGAAACTCAGACCCGTAGAAGATGTTATCGCCAAGCACGAGCGCACATGGACCGCCATCAATGAAGTCTTCACCAATGATGAACGCCTGAGCGAGACCGTCCGGCGACGGCTGTATCCGGTAGCTCAGATTGATACCCCACTGTGAGCCGTCACCGAGCAGCTGCCGGAACCGCGGCACATCCTGCTCCGTTGAAATGATCAGGACATCGCGTATGCCCGCTAGCATGAGGGTGCTGAGCGGATAGTAGATCATCGGTTTGTCGTATACGGGCAGCAACTGTTTACTGACGGCCAGTGTGGCCGGATAAAGACGGGTACCTGAGCCCCCCGCCAGTATGATGCCTTTACGTCTCATGCCTACCTCCCTGTTATAAGGACTGGCGGGTCAAATCATCAACCACACGGTCGGCATGCAACCGCCAATCCGGCATGTACAGACCAAGCGCCGACTCAAGCTTGGCGTTGCTCAGACGCGAGTTGGCTGGCCTTGGCGCCGGCGTTGGATACTCCGCGGTGGAAATCGGTTCAATCGCATCCGGGTCAACTCGAAGCTCCATGCCTCTATGACGAGCTCTGGCAACGACATACTGGGCAAAGTCATGCCATGAGGCTTGTCCTGAGGCGGTGAGATGATAGGTGCCCTCGTCAACATGCCCGCATAGCCAGCCATAAAGCGCCAGAGACGTGGTATCCGCGATGAGCTCAGCTGCCGTAGGCGTCCCGATTTGATCACAGACGACTCTCAGGACTTCACGCTCCTGCGCCAACCTCAACATCGTCCGCACAAAGTTGCTGCCATGGGCGGCATAAACCCAACTAGTGCGAAAAATCAGCGCCCGGCAACCGCTGTCATGGATGACCTGCTCGCCTTCGAGCTTGGTTTTGCCATACACGCTGCGTGGCGACGGTTCGTCGTTAACGCAGTAAGGTTCGTTGCTGTCTCCAGGGAAAACGTAGTCGGTGGAGTAGTGCAGAACCAAGGCGTCAGCCTTGCGCGCCTCATGCGCGATAGTCTCGACGGCATCCCGATTGATAGCCGAGGCCAGATCCTGTTCGGATTCTGCTTGGTCAACCGCTGTGTAGGCAGCGGCGTTGACGATTATCCGTGGTGTCTCACTCCGGATCACGTCGGTAATGGCCGAGTGGTTCGTCAAATCGAGCTGGTCACGCCCAAGCGCGACCATCGGCCCATGCACACAGAGACTGCGCCGGAGCTCTGTTCCGACTTGGCCATTTGCCCCCAGTAGAAGTAACTTTGTCACCTGAAAGCCCCCATGCACGAGCCCACCGTCTCGCCGCCAGAATTACGGTAAACCCACTACTGTAGCAGAGATTTCGACCACCATCCGAGCATTGACACTCAGACCTTGCCGAAAATCAGGGCACTGTTGAAGGCCAGGTTCTGTAACGGCGTCTGCCGACGAATACCTGTCCGATGAATGATGAGAGGCCGTTGCAGCACAGGGGCCCGTCGGGCGCGGACAAATGCGTCGAGGCATGTCTGATTGTCGGGCGTAAGCAGCGTCCGATTACACTGCAACGCCTCTAGGTTCAGATCGTTCCAGAACTTGTAACGCCCCTTCGCGAGCTCCGCTATCCGGACGATGCGCTCCCGCCAACTGTCATTGGCGCCGATAATGTTATGCCCATGTTGGCGATACTTCAGGCACGGTCGTGGATCGTAGATTAACCGCCCTCCCGCTCCAGAGATGATCTGGTAACACCACCAGTCATAAGCGGCGACATCATGCGTGTTCATGGAGGCAACGATTACGTCTCGGGCCGCCCGGTTGAAAACCATTGTGTTACCCCCGGCAATATTCTGTACAAGCGCGTTTGTGAACCTTGGAGAGAGCCTGGGTCGCGGCGAGAAGCCTATGATGGTCTCGCCGCTGTGGTCTGTAATCGCTGTTCTGCCGCAGTACAATGCCGGTTCGCTCACCGGACAGTGGCAAAGGCAATCAACCGCACGGCCTAGCTTGTCAGCAAACCATACGTCGTCCTGATCACTGAAGGCGAAGCACTCGAAGCGCCTAGGTACTGCCGCCAGGGCACTGAGAAAGTTCCTGCTAAACCCGACATTGGTGGGCTGTCTGGCAACATGTACGGGAATGCCGCAGTCCGCGGCGGGCCGTAGCGCCTCGAGCGGAACGCGCCTGGACGAAGCGTCATCTGCAACGAAGATCTCCAACGCCGAGTGATTCTGCCGGGCGATCGACCGGATTTGATCCTCGAGAAATTCCTCACCGTTGTAGTAACCCAGCACGACAGCCACGCAGGGATGGCTTACTCCATCTTCGCGTGGTCGCCCGGCCACGATTGTCTGCCACTCGAGATGGGTGAACCTCGTGGGCCTCTCGTCTCCCCGGCTCTCAGTTTCGGTAAATGCTCGCCTTGTCATGTCACTGGTTCCAACGACAGACAGGTCCGATCGGTGTGTCTGCCTCCAACCTCGATTGATGGTCGGCTGGTGAGCATTGCCCGATCCCGGTATCGTTTGTGTTCATGAAAGTCCTCGTCACTGGCGCTGCCGGATTCATCGGTTATCATACCTGCGAAAAGCTCCTGGCCCGCGGTGAAGAGGTGGTCGGGCTGGATAACCTCAACCCTTACTATGACCCTGAACTCAAGCGGGCGCGCTTAGCCCGCTTACAGGATTCAAACAGGTCGCGCGGCCGACTCAGCTTCCACCAGATCGATGTGGCCGACGCAGCTGCCACTACACGGGTATTCGACCGGGAAAAGCCCCGTCGGGTTATCCACTTGGCTGCTCAGGTCGGTGTTCGATATTCAATCGATAACCCGCATACATACGTGGACAGCAATGTCACAGGTTTCTTGAATATCCTCGAGGGGTGCCGCAAAAACCGAGTCGAGCACTTGGTTTACGCCTCCACCAGCTCTGTATACGGAGCCAACACGCGTATGCCGTTCACAGAGCACGAGCCGGCGGACCATCCTCTCGCGATTTACGGCGCGACTAAACGTGCCAACGAGTTGATGGCCCACAGCTATGCACATCTTTTTGGTCTGAGCTGCACCGGGTTACGCTTCTTTACCGTCTACGGCCCATGGGGTCGTCCAGATATGGCGCTGTTCCTCTTTACCCGTAAAATCCTAGCTGGGGAACCCATCCCGGTCTTTAACGGTGGCCAACACCAACGGGACTTCACATTTGTAGAAGACATCGCCGAGGGGGTTACCCGCGCCTGCGACCAACCGGCCACCGGGAATCCAGATTGGGACAGCGACCATCCGGATCCTGCCAGCAGCGCTGCTCCGTGGCGCATCTACAATATCGGCAACAATCAGCCAATCCAGCTGCTTGACTATATCCGCGTGCTGGAGGACTGCCTGGGCCGCAAGGCTGAGATGAAGTTGCTGCCCCTGCAGGCAGGTGATCTGCCTGATACCTGGGCCAGCGCCAACGAACTGCAGCAGGCGATCGGTTACCAGCCGGCCACACCCATTGAAGACGGCGTACGGCGGTTTGTAGCTTGGTACCGGGATTATTACGGGATGTGAGAGTCCCACCAACGGCAACCGTAGGTAAAGCCTCACTCGGGCACAGCGCCCGGAGAACGGGCAACCTAATCGCGCGTCAGCAGCGACTCTAAGACCGCCGCCAGCGATTCGAGCCGAAGATCAGAAATTCGGATCTGCTCAGCAATCGCTCGACCCTCTCCCGCTGCGAGGCTAGCCACCCTCCTGGTAGGGCCTAAATACTCCAGATAGACCTTGAGCTTGGGCTCGGTGCCGCTGGGCCGGATGCTGACGAGGCATTCATCGAAGGCAAGCTGGATGAGGTCCGTGTTGGGGAGGGCTATGGGCTCGGCGT
>Ga0102930_1000442_pt1 | contig 13856 bp, 9 predicted proteins | sample SalPon1_B_H2O_MG_FD_84514 | JGI IMG/M metagenome (GOLD analysis project Ga0102930, IMG submission 84514) | Salt pond water microbial communities from South San Francisco under conditions of wetland restoration - Salt Pond MetaG R1_B_H2O_MG | ecosystem: Environmental > Aquatic > Non-marine Saline... | reverse complement strand
CTCTACGGGGGCCGAGAGCACAGAGACAGCGACCCTGACTCACGAGGTGTTCAATGATCTTGAGGCAATACGATCGTTTATGGCCAATTACGATTACGGAGAAGGATGATGCCAGCAGTCACACGAATCGGCGATGCAGAACTTCCACACTGTTCGGGGATGGTCCGAGCACAGGGTTCGGGTAACGTTTTTGTGAACAGCATTGCAGTAAGCCGGGAGAACGACAAAAATACCGTGCACTTATTGCCCGGAAATCCATGTCCTGCTCACTCTACAGTGATATCAAAGGGATCTTCAACTGTACTTGTGAATGGTAGAGGGGTTGGAAGAGTTTTTGATCCAACTTGTACGATGGTAGCCGCGGGTTCATCTAACGTATTTGCAGGTGGATAGGAGAAATGGCTGATATTTTTGATACACTCTGCGGCGAATCCGGTGTCGTTAATCAGATCAACGAGGCACAGGACGAGATCCGTCAGGTCGTTACCGCGGGTAAGAACGCGATCAACGACGTCAAGCGATTTGCAAACGATATCGAGAATCTGCAGGATGCGATCGAAAATCAACCGGGTGTCGTGACGCGTCGACTGCAGGAGGATATCAAGAATCTTCTGACCGAGGAGGCACTGCGTAATCCTGGTGGTACGATAGCACAGCTTCTTGAGATCCGTGCTGCGTATCAGGCAGCTGGTCCTGCGATCGAACGCATCATTGAAAACGTCGAGCAGTTCATCAAGGATCCTCTGAACACACCGCTGAATCTGTGTGAGGACATACCCAACGTCGTAAAGGTTGGTGAGGAGGTTTTTGAACTTGCTCAGCCGTCCGTCGTACCTGATAAACCACCCGAGCGCGAAGAGAAGGACAACTTCACTAAGAACATCGGTCTATCTGACTTCCAGATTATACCGCGGTTTCCAACCAAATCAATCTCTGGTGCGGTCGAAGCGGCTGGTCGGTATTCTGGTCCACTTGCTCCGGGTGCGGCAAACGAAGCGGCTATTGACCAGTAAGTGTTATAAATAAACCTATGGCAACCTCAAATATAGTCGCAAGAGAACGAACCTACACGGACATTGATTTTGCGCTTCGTGCAAATCCCGTGACGGGTGATGTTGCTCTGAAACGAGAAGATCAGGCTGTCAAACAGTCTGTCCTGAATATTCTACTTACAAAACGAGGTGAGCGGCCATTTGATCCACTGTTTGGTACAAATATTACCGCTCAGCTATTCGAGAATTTTGATCCTATCGTCGAGACACTTCTTGATGATCAGATCCGAACATCACTTAAAAACTATGAGCCGCGAGTCGAGGTACTCAGCGTGAATGTAAATTCATCGCCGGATCGTAACGCGCTCGACGTATCGGTATCGGTCGAAATACAATCGCCCGAACGTCCGACCACAACAGTTGATTTTTCAGTAGAGAGACTGAGATGACAGATACCAAAAGACTTAATGTAGCGGATATGGATTTTGATTCTATTCGTGATAACCTAAAGGATTATCTTCGGTCGCAGGATACTCTGCAGGACTATGATTTTGAGGGATCTGCGATTGCGTCAATTATTGATATTTTGGCATACGCGACTCACTATAACGCTATTAATGCAAATATTGGTCTCAATGAGACATTTCTTGACACCGCACAGTTTCGTGGATCTGTCGTAGGCCGAGCACGTGAAAAAAGTTATACTCCAAGATCGGTACGATCTCCGATTGCTTTTCTTGATATTGTGGTGAACGAGGCAAGCAACGGCCAGCTTTTGCGTATTCCTCGTGGTCATCGATTTAAGACAAAAATCAATAATATATCTTATACGTTCATTGCGACCGACGACTTCACGACAACCGACACTACCTTCACGAATGTAAGAGTTGCTCAGGCGCGGCTTCGTACTGCTGAGTATGTATTTGATAAAGCCTCGGCTGAGAAGTTTTTGATTCCTGACGAGAATGTAGACACAACAACAATTCGAGTCGAGGTATTTGATTCGGCGGAATCTACCAGTAGCCAAATTTTTTCACCAATTAAGACACTCACGGATATTGATTCAAATACCAACGGATATTTTCTTGACGAGAATCCAGACGGTTTGTTTGAAATCTCGTTCGGCGATGGAACAATCGGAACCGCTCTTGAGAACGGTAACCTCATTCGCATCGAGTACGGCACGACCGAGAAGACCGCGGCCAACGGCGCTCGTGTATTCACGATGGTTGATCCAATCAACTCCTTCACGAACGTCTCGATTACGACCGCACAGCCCGCAAGAGGTGGCGCCGAGCGCGAGTCCATTGACTCGATTAAGAGAAACGCACCTCTGACCTTCGCGTCTCAGAATCGAGCCGTGACACCGCAGGATTTCGAGGCAATCATTCGAGAGAACTTTACGAACCTCGATTCGGTAAAGGCATGGGGCGGAGAGAGCAACGATCCACCCGTGTACGGAAAGGTCTTTATCTCGGTGAAACCACAGAACTCAGAGATTCTCTCGAATCAGGAAAAGACACTAATCCTCGAGGACATCATCGGACCCAAGTCCGTGGTCACCATTACACCAGAGATCATCGATGCCGAGTTTACCTACGTCGGACTCGAGGTATTCTTTAAGTACGACTCATCGAGCACGTCACTCACCCAAAAGGAACTTGAGAGTACGGTCGTCGACGCGATTGCAAACTTTAATGACGATAACCTAAATCAGTTCTCGCGAGTCTTTCGGCACTCGTCACTTCTCTCCGTTGTTGATGATACATCGGATTCGATTCTTAACTCGACCGCTCGTGTATACGTCAAGAAGAGATTTGTTCCGACTCTCGAGGTTCCCACCAGATACACGCTTAATTTCTCGAGTCGTCTGTACGAAACGGATTCAAGAGAGAGTATCATCACGTCATCGACCACCTTTACGGTCGAGGGTAGAAGCTGTCGCTTCAAGGATGTACTAACCGAGGACAACGAGCGAATCGTTCAGATCGTCTCGGGCGATGGCGTCAACGAGGTCGTTGTCAATAAGAACGCTGGGCGAATCGAGGGTCCAAGAATCATCATCGAGGACTTCGCACCCTCCAGCTTCCAGGGTGGTTATATCGAGATCGAAGCACTTCCGAACTCAAACGATATAGCTCCTACGCTGAACAACATCATCACGATCGATCTTGATGATCTTGCCGTACTTGGTGAGGTTGACAGTATCGTCGCCGGTCAGGACTTCTCAGGCACAAGCTATAATACGACACCGCGTCATGCGTAACGATCTATCGCCACACGTATCTGCACTGCTAGAGCAGTTTGTTCCGGATCACATTCGGTCGAACTATCCGCAGTTCATAGACTTTGTTCAGGCGTACTTCGATTACCTTGAGCAGTCCAACTCGAGTGCATACTATCAGAACACACTGCCACAGCAGCGTGACATTCGTACTCAGGAGGATGAGTTCCTTCGTCGAATACAAAAAGAGATCGGTCTATTCGTCCCGCAGAGTTATGCGGTCGAGCCTCGTCTATTCTATGACAGGATATCCGATCTATGGAGGGCAAAGGGATCCGAGGAGGCCATCAAGACCTTTTTTCTCCTCTTTCTCGACGATGTCGTAGAGATCTACTATCCGTGGGAGCAAGTCCTGAAGCCTTCGGACGGTCGCTGGATTGTCGAGGACAAGCTTCGTGTATCAATAATCTCGGGTGATCCGAACGACTTCGCCGGCAAGACAGTTCGGCAGATCGGATCGGACGCTCAGGCAAGGGTAGATCGAGTCGAGCGAAGGGTCTACTCGGACGGTATCATCCACGAGCTTACTCTGGTCCAGGGAACCCAGGTCGAGAAGTTCGACCCGCAGGAGAGAATTGTTGCGGACACCGGACTCGAGGCTGAGATCTATAAGTCGGTCTCTGGACTCACTGTCACGAGTTCCGGTAGTGGCTACTCTCGAGGTGATCGTGTCGAGGTCAATGGATTTGAGGGCTTTACGTTTACGGCCTTTGTATCCGGTGTCGACGACGACGGAGGTATCACAGACGTTCGGTTCTCGAACTACGGTGCGGGTAACACGCCACTTCACGTCAGGGACTCGAACACGGATGATCTCTACTACTTCGAGGACTTTCTGCTGTATCGATACTCGGACAACACCCAGGTCGGTCCATCGACCGTCGAGTATAAGATCGATACCGACTCCGGATCGGGCGCAGACTTTGATCTGAACTTCGGAGCCGTTGTTACCACTCCGGGTGAGTATGACGGTGTGAAGGGTCAGCTCTCCGAGTCGATCGTTCTTCAGGACTCCGAGTTCTATCAAAAGTTCTCGTATGAGGTCTCGACGAACTACTCGACGCGACTCTGGATCGACGCACTCAAGCGAACCGTTCATCCGGGCGGCACCGCCGTCTTCGGCAACGTTCGTATCTTTGAGGAACTGAGCAACAAGGTCCAGAGTTCGGTAATATATACAGCAATAACGACACCGTCAGAGTACCAGCTCCTTGAGCGGCCGCGGTTCGTATCGAATCCTCTTGCGTTCTCGCAGGACTACACCATTCCGGATCAGGTGTTCTTTGCCGAGGCCTACGTGGGTGAGGAGTACTTTAACGAGCCGTTTGTCGTGACGACCGAAACCAGCACAGAATCACTCACCGACGAAGTGTTTGTGACACAGGACTAAGAGATATGCCGTCAAGTCTTTCAACAAAGTTTGCCTTTCGTAATGCTCGTGATCTTGTCCGAGCGGTACAGGACGAGGAATCGAGCTTCTACGTCTTCTACGGTCGAACCGTACCATGGGATGACGAACAGAATCCTCCGGTTCCCGACAATACTCTCGACACCGAGTACGCGGCATGGCACGATATGACCGCGCTCAAGAAGGTCGACTTTCAGGACGTTCGTCTAGGATTCAAGCGAGTTGACTGGGAGTCTGGCACGGTGTTCGACGAGTATCGCGACGACGTCGATCTGACGGACAAGAACTTCTATGTGTATACCGACGAAAATAAAGTATACAAGTGCATCTCAAATAACAACGGTGCCACTTCGACTGTCAAGCCGACTCATACGACAAACAGCATTACTCCTGAGACCGATGGATATAAGTGGAAGTACATGTTCACGCTGACGGACTCATTGCTTCGTAAGTTCTTTGTCCCCGGATTCCTTCCGATCTTTGAGGACGATGTGGTTGTGAACAACGCGACCGTCGGTTCGATCGAGAACATTCGTGTGGTCTCTGGTGGATCGGGATACACCGCCGATTCGAGCGTTCCGGTATTCGTTGGAGGTGACGGTGACGAGAACGCAAGTGCCGAGGTCACGATCTCCGTTGATGCTGGTACCGTAATCGGTGCGACGGTCTCTTCCGGTGGATCGGACTACCCGTATGCTCCCGAGAGTAACATCCCGGTTGCGATTCGTCAGATCCGATCGAACGGCGCGGTACAGACGGCGTACGGACTCGCCGACACGAATCCGGACGGTGAGATATCATCGGTCACTCCGGTCCTTGGTGGATCGGGTTACACGTCAGGCACGGCGTTTGTCGTTCAGTCATCCGCACAGGGTCTTGCCGAGACGGACTCAAGCGGTGAGATTACGGCGGGATCAATCGTCACGGTGCGATCGGGTAAGGGGTTCCGAAAGGCCCATGCCGTCCCGGTCGGAACATCGACTACAGAGGCCGAGCTTAGACCGACGATCTCTCCCTTTGACGGACACGGTGCGGACCCGGCACGTGAGCTTCTGGCTCGATACGCACTGATCAATCTACGATTTGCGTACGATGAGGGTGAAGGTGACTTTACGACGGCCAACGACTTTCGTCGAATCGGTCTTATTCAGGAGCCTTTTGAGTACGGATCGTTCTCAGACTTTGCGATTGCACAGACACTCGACGCGAAGTACAGACTCACCCTTGACGAGGACAATGTAGGATTCTCGGAGGACGACACGATTGCTGGACAAACTTCCGGTGCCATCGGTGTTCAGGTCGACGTCTACGAGGACAACATCCTTCGTGTTATTCGCGACGATGGAATATCGAACGCACTTGACTTTGAGGTTGGCGAGGTAATCAAGGGACTCGATTCAGGAGCGACCGCAACGATCACAAACATCGATCCACCCGAGGTGGAACCCTATTCAGGTGATATTTTGTTTATAAATAACCGTGAGTCCATTGATCGTCGTAACGATCAGATCGAATCAATTACATTAGTGATGGAGTACTAACAGAGGAATTCCATGGCAGACTTTAATACCGCCCCCTATTTTGATGATTTTGATGAGGCCAAAAAGTTCCTCAAGGTTCTTTTCCGTCCGGGATACGCCGTACAGACTCGTGAGCTGAATCAGGCGCAAACGATTCTGTCCGATCAGATCTCTAAGTTTGGTCAGCACATCTTTAAGGAAGGCTCGGTTGTTATTCCGGGTGAACTGTCGGTCATTCGGCGACCGTACATCAAGGTAGACCCGACAATTCGGCGCATCGATACCGTTAATGGGACCGAGCAGTCACCTGTAGATATTTCTGCCGGTACCGATACCGAGGCCGCGGCACAGGAAATCCTTGGAAAAGAACTTACCGGTTTTGGTGCCCCGGGATCTGACCCATCGACTCATGGTATCAAGGCAATCGCTCAGTTACACCAAAGCCGTGATACCGATAACTCGATCCCACAAGGGTTTATCGTTGAGTATACGACATCCGGTAATGACAGCGAGCAGAACGTATTTGCTCCACAGGAACAGGTCCGTGCGCGTATTTCTGAGACCGATCCCGACAACTTTGTTGAGTATGAACTCACACTTCTTCCCGGAATCGACGAACCGACTGGTCTAGGTTCTACGGCCGAGCTACAGCGCGGCATTTACTTTCTTCAGGGATTCTTTGTTCTGGTCGACGACGACGCGATCATCGTCGATGCATTCTCTACCTCGACTCCGGCATCCATCGGTTTTCAGATCAGTGACAATCTCGTCACTCCGGAACAGGACCCAACACTCAACGATAACGCCGCCGGGACGTTTAACTTTGCAGCCCCCGGTGCGCATCGGTACCAGATCCAGCCGACACTAACTCGAAAGATTCTGACGATCACGACCGATGCCGATGGTGACGAGGTCGTCGAGCCGATCAATGACCCTAATTACATTGAAGTCACACAGATCGAGAACGGTGTCGAACAGGAACACGTCGTCCGAGCGAGTTACTCAGAGCTTGAGACCGCACTGGCTCGCCGTACGTTCGATGAGTCGGGTAACTACTCGGTCCGCCCATTCCGTGTTCAGGTCAAGGAAAAACGATCTAATAATCGCGGTGCATGGACCGAGGGCCGTGATTACCTGCAAGGTGACATCGTTAGTGATGGCGGCAACTTCTACGTTGCACAAAGATCCGGTACGGCAGGACCGAATTCACCATCATCTGTAATCGGTACAGACGTGGCCAATGCACCTGACGGCTCATTGAGTTCTAACGTGGTCTGGTCGTATGAACCGGACCCCGAGTTCAACGGAGGCGATGTTGCCGATCTTGATCAGTCACAGAGCGAGGCCGAGGCACAGGAAGGACAACTGACCGTTATCGTCGAGCCGGGTAAGGCGTATGTTCGAGGCCATGAGGTCGAGAAGATCTCTCCTGCTCGTATCGATATCGAAAAGGCTCGGTCATCGGATATCGTTGAAAATGACTCGCTCGGATCACGGCTCGGCAATTACGTTCGTGTATCAAGAATCAGTGGCATTCCGGATATTCAGAATCTGGCAACCGTCGATCTTCGAAACGTGGTCGCGGCAGATAACGGATCTGGTTCAACTGTCGGTACGGCACGTGTTCGCGGTGTCGAGCAGGTAGGGTCCGAGTACTTTGTATATCTCTTTGACGTTAAACTCAACTCCGATACTATTCAATTCAATCGCGACGTTAAACAGATTCGCAATTCGGACTTTAATGCCGATGTTGCCAATGTAAATCAATCAGACAATCAGGGTTCCGTAACCTCGTCGGGTACGACGGTCACCGGTAACGGTACTCGATTCGCTGCCGCACTTAGAGTCAACGATTACATTCAGGTCGATGAAGAGTTATATCGAGTCACGGCCGTCAACTCCGACCGAGAGATCGAGGTCGGAACAGCACCGAGTCCGGCATTTGACGGTGGCGCGTACCGTATCGTGCGTACACGGATCAATGATCCACGCGATCAGCTCACGATCTATCCGATGTTCTACGACGCGATCAAGACCGTCAAGGACGAACAGGACGTGTCCGAGGTTGAGTATACGGTCGTACAGAAGTTTGCGAACGTAACATCGACGAGCGGTGTACTTACAATCTCTCGTACATCCGCAACCAACTCGGGTGGTTCGGGTATCGGTACTCGCTTTTCGACATCCGTGTTACCGCAAGAGATTCTGGTCACACAGAGTTCAAGTGATATCACGCCACTCGACGGCAATCCGGCAACTCTCGGAACCGTGACGACCGACTCGATTACGGTCAACGGTCTACCCGATGGAACGTACACGATCTTTGCTCCGGTCATCAAGGAAGATGCACAGCGCTCGAAGGAAAAGACCAAGACACTTGAGACCGAGCAGTTTGACATTACAGATTTGAACGATCTGAAGAATCGAAGAGTACAACTCAACAAGGCCGACGTTCTTCGCGTGGTCCGAATCTCGATGTCATCGGCAGCGAGTGGGTCGACCTATGACCCGACCGGTGAGATCGACATCACTGAGTGGTATGACCTCGACGATGGACAACGTGATACCCACTACGCGCTTGCCTCATTAGTACGTAAGCCTGAATTCGCGGCACCGACTGGTTTTATCCGAGTCGATTTTGAATACTTCTCCCACGGATCAACGGGTGATTATTTCTCGATCGACTCGTACTCGATTCCCGATGAAGATATCCCAGTCTATGAAACAGACATCGGTGTAATTCCACTGAGGAATGCACTCGACTTTCGACCTGTCATCAATGACGCGGGTACTTCGTTCTCTGGTAGTGGTGGTTCGATCTCCCTGCCACCGAAGCCGGGGACCGAACTTACGGCGACGTATCAGTACTACAAGGGTCGGCGTGATCGGATTGCAATCAATGATTCGGGCGACGTGGTCGATGCAAAGGGTACACCTTCACTGTCGCCGACATTACCCGAGCCGGTCAAGAACACGATGGACGTGGTCACTCTTGAGATCCCACCGTTCACGTTCTCGCCCGACGACGTTGCAGTCGAGAAGGTAGACAATCGCCGGTACACGATGCGCGATATCGGGGATCTTGAGCGTCGGATCGATCGCCTTGAGTATTACACGTCACTCAACTTCCTTGAGCAAAAAGCCTCGTCGATCGAGATTCCAGACTCTGATGATCCTCGGTTCAATCGGTTCAAGAACGGCTTTATTGTTGATAACTTTGCCGGACACTCGACCGGTGATACCAAGGCGGCCGACTATCGTGCGGCCATTGACATGGAGTCACAGGAGCTTCGTCCGACGGTGTATTCGGATAACGTTGAGCTCGCCGAGTCGGTATTTCGTGATTCTGAAAGAACGTCTGCCGGATATCAGATCACCGGTGACGTGATCACGCTTCCGTACACACAGACCACGTATATCAATCAGCCGTTTGCCACGAACGTTGAAAACATCAACCCGTATGCCGTGTTCACCTTTATCGGTGCGGTATCCTTGAATCCGTTCTCGGATCAGTGGTTCGAGACCGAGACTGTTCCGGCGATCGTCAATGATGTCGAGGGTAACTTTAATTCGGTGCGCGATCGAGCAGCCGAGGCAGGTATCCTTGGCACGGTCTGGAACAACTGGCAGACACAGTGGACCGGTACACGCACAACCACGTCTGGATTCATCCGTGGCCGTGGGCGCCGCCGTCAGACATCGACGATCACACGCGAGCAGCGCACGGGTATTCAGACCGAGGTCCGCGCAACGTTCTCTCGCGAGGTTGTTGACGAGCGTGTCGTGTCAACCTCGACTATCCCATTCATCCGTGCGCGTAACGTATCGTTCCTTGCCCGTAACCTTAAACTTGGAACACGGATATATCCGTACTTCGACGGTATAGATGTATCGGAGTTCGTAACCCCCGCAGCACGTCTTCAGTATACAGAGATTTCTGGCGAAGATTCGGTCTTTGACTTTGAGACTAACTCGGGTGCGAATACCGACGAGATCGCACGTCGAATTGATAACAACACTGAAACTCACCTCGATAAGGGCGATGTGGTGTATGTCTCCCGTCGTGGTTCAACGTCCTTTGCGACACCAGAAGCCTCACCGTGTACCGCCGTATGTGTTCTTCAAGAAGTTCAGCCTGCCGGTGATCGTTCAATCTTACTCCTAAACGCATCGGGCAACTTCCAGTCCGGTGACGAGATTACCGGAACACTATCCGGAGCCAAGGGTACTGTATCGCAGTGGTCACCGACACAGGAAGGCGACTCGCTTGTCACTAACTTTGGTGGCGATGTTGCTGGTGTATTCAGGATTCCGAATACCGACGATGTACGATTCCGTACCGGTGAGCGCGAGTTCAAACTCATCGACAACACCAACAATAATGACTTTGAGGCTAATACCCGCGGTCGAGCTACATATGAAGCCGAGGGAACGTTGCGTCGAACACAGCAGACGATCAACTCGGTCCGTAATGGCGAGATCGTTGAGCAGAGAGTCAATGATGCGAGAACTCGGTCGGAGGTCAATCGCACGACATGGTTCGACCCGATTGCTCAGACATTCTTGGTTGAAGAATCAGGCGGTCTGTTCCTCACGTCACTTGACTTATTTTTTGCGTCAATCGACCCATCCACACCAGTTCGCCTTCAGATTCGAGACACTGAGAATGGTTATCCGGGTCCCAACGTCCTCCCGTTTGGTGAGATTGTCCTGACGCCGTTTGAAATGCGAGATGGGCAGGACCCCGGCTTTGGCATTTCATCCCGTACGGTCGATCTGTCTGGAGTTGACGGTGCACCGATATCGGTTGCCTTGGCTCCCGATTCACCCGTTCGATTTAAGTTCGATGCCCCGGTATATCTTGAAGAGGGTGTCGAGTACTGCTTTGTCCTCCTCTCTGACTCGAACAACTATCACGTCTGGGTTTCAGATCTCGGCGGAGTCGATTCATTCTCGACGTCGGGTGAACAGAATCAGGTGTTCGAACAGCCGTATCTCGGGTCGTTCTTCAAATCACAGAACGCATCGACGTGGACACCGGATCAGAATCGGGACATTAAGTTTCGACTCAACCGCGCCAAGTTCCAGAACCTTACGAATCGAATCACTGGTCCGGACGGACGCAAGGAGTCGATCAATACGGCGGCACTCACGCCGGGCGGCACTGCAACGTTCAACAATGTTCGTGTCGATCGCACGGATCTCGATAGAAATCCACTGTTCACACGATTCGGTTCTCGGTATGTTCGTGTCCTCCATCGAAATCACGGATTCACGATCTCGAATTCACAGGTCACACTCTCGGGATTTGAACCAGGTGTGTATGCCGGTATCAACGCATCGGAGCTAAATGCTACCCATGATATCGTGCATGTAACTCATGATTCGTATGTGATTCGAGTTCCGATTCCGGCCAACGAGACGATTCGCACGGGTGGATCAGGTGTTCGAGCAACTCAGAACGTTCAGTTCGATGGCATTCAGCCCATTGTACCTGTACAGTCTTTCCCTGAGACGCGTGTTGACTACGTCGCCCGGACTGTATCTGGTCAGACCGTGTTTGGTCCCGAGACACCGTATATCAAGGATAACGCGGGTGTCGAACTCAATGCCAATGAAAACAACTTTTTTGATTCAGTTCGGTTAATCGCATCCGAGGATAATGAGATTATTCAGGGTGGTGACCCGATCAAGTCCTTTGATCTGGATGTTCGATTGTTCTCAACACAAGATAACCTGTCGCCGGTCATTGACACATCGAGACTCTCACTCATTACTTTCCAGAATCGTGTGTCGAATCCTACTCTGAGCAATTCGGTGTACATTCCAACCGACACCGACGAGCAGCAGCAGGACGGTACGGTATTCGACAAGGTCGGCATCGTTGCCAGTGATTCCTCGAATATCGTATTCTCGGGTAATCAGATTCAGACATCGAACACCTCGGTGCAGGGTCTATTCCGCGATCTTCAGGCGGGTCAGATAATCGAGGTATCGAGTGCAGGAGACTCGGACAACAACGGTCAGTATACGATCATTGGGATCACGGAGTCTGGTTCGGCCGTCACACTGAACCGCGAATTTGCATCGGACGAGGACCCTGCTGGTACAGGAGCGGGTGTTAACCTTGCGTACTTCAACAACTATGTCGAGGAAGTTTCCCCGTCGTCCGGTACGACTGCCGCCAAATACATGACACAGCGTGTTGATCTATCCGGCGCGGCTGCAAACTCAACGGCACTTGATATTCGATTCGCTGCCGATATTCCAACCGGCGCCGCGATCGATGTGTACTACAAGACCAAGCTGTCGGCCAATGACACAAATTATCGCGACATCGTGTGGAATAAAGCCGATACGATCACATCGACCGACGACGAAGGATTTTCTGATCAAGAGGTAGAGGTCACTGATCTTCCGACATTTGATATCGTGGCAGTCAAACTGGTCCTGCGAGCAAATACATCCGTCAATCCTCCACTGGTCAAAGACCTAATAGTGATCGCAAATGCTTAAACACCAAGGAATCTTAGACCGAGTAGAAAACGAACCAAACTTACGGAAAGATCCCTTTTCGGGTGCGGTCGTAAATGTCTCTACTGACAACTATAATAAATACATCAAGAGAAAGGAGATGGTGCAGGCTCATAACCAAAGGCTTGATCATCTTGAGGCAGAATTGATTGAGGTCAAACATCTTTTACGTTCGGTGGTGGACAAATTAACTGATGAGTAACACGGTTACAGAACAAATCAGGGTCCAAGGTGATGTTTCCGTCGAGTTGTACTCACAGAACGGCGAACTCATTCACTCGTCAGGATTTCGGAACTTGGTTACAACGGCGGGCAAGGAGTTTCTGACACGTAAGCTGATCTCTGATCCCGAGGCAATTAGTTCAATTGCAATTGGCTCTGGTGATACCGCAGCGACTCTGGCAGACACGGCGCTCGAAACATCGGTATCAGAGAGGTCGATTCGATTTGAGTCGACAGAGAATAATATCGCATCGTTTATTTCGACATTTGAAGAGAATGAGCCGAGTGTTGACTCGACGATCCGAGAAGTCGGACTGTTAAGCGATCAAGATCTTCTGATCTGCCGCGCCGTCCTGACTACACCTTTTACCAAAGCCACGACCGATTATCTGGTTATCAATTGGAAATTACAGATCGGATGATAGCATTCAATGAGTAGTATCAAGTACAGACAAAATCAATCCGACTTCGAGACCAACATTCGGATCGAACAGCTCGGTGGCGAGACGTTCAAGGGTGCACCGCTCTCGAATAACGAGGTCGATACCAACTTTGCCAATCTGAACATCGGGAAGGTCGAGAACGACGGCTCGATCCCAATGTCGGGCAACCTGACCACTCCGGGAATCGACGCGTCTCTGGCCGAAGAAGGATTTCGTCTGTTCAATGAGAACGGTGATTTAATCCTCACTGCCGGTGCCGACAACTCAAACGACGTGGTCTTTGAAGGTAATATCGATGTCGGCGATCAGGGCTCAATCGACGTCAACCTTGGTGGCGGTGACATCACGGCCAACAACATCTTTCTGAACGGTCGTCTGATCGATCAGTCACTGTCCGAGCGGTTCAACGTATCCAACGTCGGTGACGTTCTGCGTGCCGTTACGATCGACTCG
>Ga0102930_1000440_pt1 | contig 13867 bp, 13 predicted proteins | sample SalPon1_B_H2O_MG_FD_84514 | JGI IMG/M metagenome (GOLD analysis project Ga0102930, IMG submission 84514) | Salt pond water microbial communities from South San Francisco under conditions of wetland restoration - Salt Pond MetaG R1_B_H2O_MG | ecosystem: Environmental > Aquatic > Non-marine Saline... | reverse complement strand
TACGGCTTTCAGGCAAATAATCAACGCATTATTGCCAACCGTGAATTTGCCGAAGCCAACCCTGCTGCGGCTAAATTATTCTCGATTATGCAACTCAGTGCCAATGATATTAGCGCCCAAAACTTAAGGATGCGCGAAGGTGAAAAATCAGAAGCGGCCATTGAGCGCCATGTCGATGCATGGATTAAAGGGCATCAAGAAACCTTTGATAACTGGATCAAGGAAGCGAAACAAGCGGCTGCTGAGTAATAGCAATGATGACTAAGGCTTAGCATCAACTACGCTAAGCCTTTTTCTTGCAAACGCCGCAACAAGGCTGGACGCTGGCTGGCATATTCGCGCAAATGTTGCATGCGGGGTTTAAAAGCACTACGCAAGGTGCCGTCCCGTGCAGCAATTTCTTGTAAATCCAGTACTAATTGCACCGCGTCTTGATAGCTTTTGCCATTACTGCTTTGCACCATATCCTGCACGCGCTTCCAAGCCGATTGTTCACGCCCCCGCAAAATCGCAAGGTAAGCATTACGCTTACGCTCCATTTCTTGACGCTCTGCTTCTGCTTGCCGCTCGGCGGCTGCCTGCGCCTCACGATCCGCCACTTCGCGTGCTTTGGCATACTCAACTTGCAAAGCTTGTGCGGTACGTCGCGTGGGGGAAGCCCGGTATTGCTGCGTTTTTTGCTCCATATGGTATAAAGCTTTTAAACGGCGCACTAATTGACTATGTAAATTCGTTTCATTGCGGCATAAACGCAGTAACAGCTCTTCTTTTTCCGAGACAGGTAAGTGCGCCAACCAAGGTTCAGGGTCAAAGTCATCACTTTGCAACGCTGGGCTATTGAGCGCCGCCACTTGTAACCAAGCCGCATCTAAACCAATAAAATCAGCAAAGCTACGTTGTGCTTGACTTAATTCACCTAAACCGGGTGGCACAGGCGGTTCCAAGGTATCATGATTAATATCACCATAAGCTAAGGCTTTATAAGACGCCCGCAGCCAGGCCAAATACAACACCCGATAATCACCTTGCAACAAATCTTCCCGTAGTTGGCGCATTTTATCCAGCAAGCCATCACCCTCAATCCATTCAAAGCTACCCTCCTCTGAGAAATCCCAGTTCAAGGTAATAAAATCGCCTTGCTGCTGATAGGCCATAGCCTCAGAAATAAAGTAACTGCGTAAGCCATTAACATCGAATAACTTTATGGGCAGCCGTATCATCACTTGCCGCGTGCCCCAGTTGGTGACATGCAACATCATATCGAAGGTGTCGGCCATTAGCTGCTGGACATCGCCAGCAAACTCGCCGCCATTATAAACAAAGGTTGCCCAATAAGGACTCACCACAGCACGATCATACAAGTTGCTAACCGCTACTTTTTGTTCATTACTCAAGGGCTTATCAACCGCCCGAAACTCGTAGTATTGATATTCGCTCATGGGATTACTATTATTTTTATTCTAAGACACCGTCGCAGTGTAGCAATGACTCAGCTTAGATTAATACTTCGCCCGAAATATGGTCATTGCTTCTTAAGCTGAATCACGTATATAGCGATTACTTCAAGCTCATTCCCTGCCATACTGCCCATTATGAACGACTTTATTCCACTGATACGCACTGAATGGCGCTTGCTGCTGTTCAGTCTTTTTATGATGGCGGGCTCTAGCTTAGGGCAAACCTATTTTATTGCCTTGTTTGGCGGTGAAATTCGGGCTGACTTAGGCTTAAGCCATGGTGATTTTGGCGGCTTGTACTCACTGGCGACGCTGTGTAGCGCAGTGGCTTTATTATGGAGCGGCAGCTTATTAGATCGTTTGGATTTACGGCGTTTTGCGTATATGACCATAGCGGGCTTAAGCTTGGGTTGCCTGTTGATGGCTATTAGCCAAAATGCGTTTATGCTGTTAATCGCTTTATTTTTATTACGGCAAATGGGACAAGGCTTAATGTTTATGGCCGGCCCTACCAGCTTAGTGCGCTATTTAGAGCGCGATAAAGGCAAAGCCAATGCACTCGGGGCTATTGGCTTCTCTTTATCAGAAGCCATTTTACCGTCCGCCGTCATCGCTGGCTTAGTGTGGCTGAGCTGGCGCCAATCATGGCTGTTGTGGGGAGGCTTGCTCGCCTTGCTTATGCCATTCATGGTGTACTACTTGCTGCGCCATCATGATCAGCGCCAACAACACTATTTAAAGCGCATGCAACAGGCACAAACACCCAGCGACGCAAACACTAGGTCTGCATCTGAGCGCCTTACCCAACACCAATGGACACGCGCTGAAGTACTCCACGATCCTTTGTTTTACTTATTCACACCCGCTTTAATGGCACAACCTTTTTTATTCACCGGCTTTATGTTTCATCAAGTGCATTTAGTAGAAGCCAAAGCATGGTCGCTGTCGTATTGGGGAAGCTTATATATCCTATACGCTCTGACGGCTATCGTGTTTAAGCTAGGCTTTGGTGTCTTAGTTGATCGCTGGGGAGCCGTCCGGCTGGTGCCTTTTTTAAGCTTACCCATGGGCTTGGGTTTATTGGTATTAGCCAGTGGCGCGGCGCAGTGGGTAGCGGCGGTCTTAATGCTGTGCATGGGCGTGACCGTTGGTGCTTATTCGGTAGTCACAGCACCGTTTTTCTCAGAAAAATACGGCAATTTACACCTTGGCGCGATCAAATCGCTGGCCACTTCTTTGATGGTTTTTATGAGCGCGTTATCGCCGGTCTTGTTTGGCTGGCTTTTAGATGCAGGAGTGAGTGTGAACCAATTGGCCATGGGTGGCGTTGTTTATATCGCAATCGCTGCTTTACTCGCTTTTTATGCTTATCATTTATACAAAACACAGATGCAATTGGCCGCCACGCCAACTGCATCCTAGTGTCAGATAAATATTAATAGCGCTCGCTTTATTTACCTGTGTTTTTTAAAGACAACTTACCGCGTGGCGCTTTATCGCTTTTACGTGCAGCGGGTTTGCCAGCAGGCTTGCCCTTAGCACTCGCTGCGCCCCGACCACGCCCACCACTGTCATTACGACGCTCACCACGCTTGCCTTTCGCGGCTTGTGCTTTGCGGTCTGGTCGCGGCTTAGTGGCGGCTTGCTCAGCACCGTTGTAAGGCGCAATCGCCAAAGCTTGGCCACACACCCGCACACTTTTTAAATGCTGGAACACATCTTTGGGCATACCATCGGGCAAATCTAATAAAGTGTGGTCAGCTTGAATACTGATATTACCAATAAACTCACTGTCCAAGCTGATTTCATTGGCAATGGCGCCGACAATATTCTTAGGTTGCACGCCATGCTCGCGCCCTACTTCAATCCGATAACGGCGCATATCCATATCCACAGGTGGTTCTTGTGCTTCCTCGCGGCTGCGGCCACGCCGCCCATCCCGCTCACCTTGAGACGCATTATCACGCCGTTCACGCGCCGGACGCTCGGGTGCTGCAGGCGCATCCTCAATATTCGGCTGTAACGGTTGATCCTGCTGCACTAAACAGGCCAGCGCTGCCGCCACATCAGCCATTTCTAAGGAATACTCCTGCTGGAAGTTGTCGACTAACTCACGGAAAAAAGTCAAATCCTGACTTTCCAAGGTCTCCTGCATTTGACGCTTAAATAATTCAATACGCCGCCCCGCGATCTCACTGCGTGTCGGTAGCTGCATAGCGGTGATTTTTTGGCGGGTCGCTTGTTCAATCGCGCTTAACATACGCCGCTCGCGTGGCGCTACAAATAAGATCGCTTCCCCGGTGCGCCCTGCGCGGCCAGTACGCCCAATGCGATGCACATAGGATTCGGTGTCGCTAGGAATATCATAATTGAACACATGACTAATACGCGGCACATCCAAGCCACGCGCCGCCACATCGGTTGCAACAATAATATCCAACTTGCCGTCTTTCAGCCGCTCGACGGTGCGTTCGCGTTGTTGCTGATTAAGATCGCCGTTTAGGGCGGCACTAGCATAACCACGGGCTTCTAATTTTTCGGCCAATTCTTCGGTGAGCACTTTGGTACGCACAAAAATAATCATGGCATCAAAATCAGTGACTTCTAAAATACGCGTTAAGGCTTCTAGCTTGTCCACGCCGCGTGTCACTTGCCAGTAACGCTGCGTAATCGCTTCCACTGTGGAGGTGCGGGCAGCGATTTTAATTTCTGCAGGCTCATGCAAGTGCCGCATGGCAATGCGCCGAATCGCTGTGGGCATGGTGGCAGAAAACAAAGCGACTTGGCGCTGTTTGGGAGTGTGGCTGAGGATTTCGTCCACATCATCAATAAAGCCCATGCGCAGCATTTCATCCGCTTCGTCCAAGACCACAGCTTGCAAATGACTCAGATCGAGGGTTTTGCGTCCTAAGTGATCTAAAATGCGCCCCGGTGTACCTACAACGACTTGTACGCCACGGTTGAGCTGGCGCAGTTGCTGTCCCATGCTTTGGCCACCGTAGATGGGCAGTACATGGAAATTAGGCAGATGCCGTGCATAGGTTTTCATGGCTTCAGCCACTTGAATGGCAAGTTCGCGAGTGGGGGCTAAAACCAGTAATTGAGTTTGTGACTTGCTGGAGTCAATCCGGCTTAATAAAGGTAAAGCAAACGCGGCTGTTTTGCCGGTGCCTGTTTGTGCTTGCCCGAGTAGATCGCGTCCAGACAATAAAAGTGGAATACTTTCTGCTTGGATCGGTGAGGGACTTTCGTAACCTACTTCGCGGACTGCCTGTAAAACTGGCTCAGCCAGGGGCATATCTTCAAAGCGAGTAAAAGTGGAAGGGTTTAATTCATCTGTCATGGCTGGTGCCTGTATGCGTGCCCGTACTGAACGTGGCGGACACGCAACGGACGGGATAAATAAAAATGGGTGCGGTACTTTACGCCCTTTATGGGGCGAGGTGCAAGTAAATAAAGCGATTCACACAAAATACACCATTAACTGCCAACCATAAGCTAAAAAACACCGCCAGTCAGTCATCCTGTCTATACAAGCATGGCCAGCGCTAAAATGAAAAACTTAACAATAATGGTCTAATTAAACGCTATGTCTGAATTAAACCCTCTATTTGCTTATGGCACGGATGCTATCGTGCTTTGCCCTAAATGCAAAATGGTGGGCGGTTATGTAACGCGCATAAAACGACCATGGTGGCGGCGCTTATTGTTTCGGCGGCAGAAGCGTTATTTATGCCAAGAATGTGAACATCGTTTTTATGTTAACGGTGGCGACGACTTTTACGAATAACTAGAATACGCTTTTCCCCAATCCAGAAAGCGATCGCACCATGCCCAAGCAACACGGAGCCATTGCAGCGGGTCATCCGCTCACCGCTGAAGCCGCTCAACATAGTTTAGAAGCCGGTGGCAATGCCGTCGATGCCCTAATAGCTGCTTTATTTACCGCCTGTGTGTGCGAGCCGGTGTTAGCCTCTTTAGGGGGTGGCGGCTTTGCCCTCGTACAAACAGCCGACACAAAAGCTGAAGTATTCGATTTCTTCACCCAAACACCACAACAAAAAAAAGTAGCGGCTGAAGCCGATTTTTATGCGGCCACCGTCGATTTCGGCAGTGCGACGCAAGACTTCCATATTGGCACTGGAGCGGCTGCCACACCGGGCATGCTACGCGGTTTATTTGACTTGCATGCACGGCATGGCTCGCTCCCCATGCAGGAACTCACCGCATTCGCCACCCAACAGGCCAAGCAAGGCGTGCGCTTATGTGCGTACCAAGCTTATATTCTTTCCCTCGTCGAACCGATTTTTCTAGCCACACCTGCCGCGCGCGCTTTATACGCCAGCGAGACACAAGCCGATCAGGTCAAACAAGCAGGCGCTATACTGCGTAATCCAGATTTTGCTGACACCTTAGAAGTGCTCAGCACAGAAGGAGCGCGGTTATTTTATGAAGGTGAAATTGCCCAAGCGATAGCGCAACAATGTGCTAGCGGCGGCCATCTCACCCAGCACGATTTACAGGATTACCGTTGCATATTGCGCCAGCCTTTAGCCTTTAATTATCAAGGCTGGTCCATCTTGAGTAATCCACCGCCCTCAGCCGGTGGCAGTTTGATTGCTTTAGCCTTGCAACTGTTGCACGCTGTAGACGGGCAGTTAGGTGAGTTTGGGAGTGCGCGTTATGTTGAACAGCTTATTGCCGTTATGCGAGCCACCCAAGAAGCGCGGCTGGCGCACACCAGCGCGCAAGGCAATCCTGATTTTGCACGTTTAAGCGACCCTAGCTTGATAGATTATTATCAACAGGCCGTGTTGCAGCACAGTCGCGCTTATCGTGGCACGACGCATGTTTCTATTATGGATGCACAAGGCAATGCAGCAGCAGCGACGGTATCAAATGGCGAAGGTTGTGGCCATATTATTCCGCACACCGGCATTATGCTGAATAATATGTTAGGCGAAGAGGACCTAAATCCCTTAGGCTTTTTCCGTTGGGCGTGTAATGAGCGGCTTAGCTCTATGATGGCGCCTACTCTATCCCGTCACAGCAATGGTGATTTAATCGCGCTCGGCTCTGGCGGCTCTAACCGTATTCGTTCAGCTATTTTGCAAGTTTTAATTAATTTATTGCATTTCGAATTACCGCTTGATGTAGCTATTCAAGCCCCACGCCTGCATTTTGAGCAAGACATCACGTATATTGAAGGCGGTTTTAGCGCTAGCGCGTTACATAGCCTCCAGCAAACGCACACAGCTTATCGCCAATGGCAAGATTTGAATATGTTCTTTGGTGGCGTGCATACAGTGGCACGACGACAAGGCAAGTTACAAGGCATGGGTGATCCAAGGCGTGGTGGTGTTGCATACGTCATTTGATACAAGAAAGCAGTTGACCTTGTCGTATGACTCACCTAGGGTAATGCTCTCTTTGGCTTATTAGTATCACTATGACTTACTGTATTGGCGTTGCCCTGGACGCCGGGCTTGTGCTGACTTCTGACTCTCGAACTAATGCTGGCATTGATCAGGTGAGCACTTACAGCAAGATGAATATGCTTCCCACTGCGCCGGATCGCTTTATTGTGGCGATGACATCCGGCAATTTGGCAACCACCCAAAGCGTTATCGAAGACTTACGCCGCGATATGCGCGACCAAAAAACACCCAACTTAAATACACTCGCTTACATGGCCGATGTGGCTGATTATGTGGGTGCTACATTAGTGAAGCGCATTCAACGCTATAATGAAGGTTCCGGGTTTACACCAGAAGCTTCGCTCATCTTAGCCGGGCAAATTCAAGGGGGCAGCGTGCGTGCTTTCATGATTTACCCGCAAGGCAATTACATCACGACTTCAGAAGAAACGCCTTATTTACAAATCGGGGAAAGTAAATACGGCAAACCCGTCTTAGATCGCTTTTTAGACCGCGGGACTTCGCTCGAAGATGCGGCCGTGTGCTCACTGATTTCTATGGACTCGACCATGAACAGCAATGCCAGTGTCGGGCCACCGATTGAGGTTGTTTTGTATCAGCGCAATACCTTGGTACAAGCAAGGCATTATAAATTTGAAGAACACGATCCTTATTTGCAAACCATTCGTCAAGCATGGGCTAATCAGCTTTATGCAGCCTTTCGCTCTATGCCAGGCTTACCTTTAGCAGACTCAGAACAACCCAACACAGACAACCCAGATAATATTGCTTATATGCCTTAAGCTTTCTTCCAATGGCCAGCAGGCACTCACTGGCCATTTTGCAATAAAACTTATATAAATACTCGCTATAGTCATTATTCGACATTCCCATTCATTCCAACTATGGCTGGAGAGAAGCTAATGAGTAGCCCCGATAATCAGGATGATTCCTACACACAATATAATGATGATTGGTTGCAAGCCGAACTGGATGAAACCTTGGATGACATGTTTGAGATGGAATTCGCCGAACCCATGCTCAGCCAAGAATTACGCAAAGTTTATCGCAAACAGCATCCTAATATGCTGGACAAGCGCACCTACTACACCGAGCTACTACGCCTACAATCCGAACTGATTAAACTACAGCACTGGGTCGAAAATACCGGCGCTAAAGTATTAATTTTGTGCGAGGGGCGGGATGCAGCAGGCAAAGGGGGCGTCATCAAACGCATTACCCAACGCCTTAATCCACGCGTGGCGCGGATAGTGGCACTGCAAAAACCCACCGAGCGCGAGCGTACCCAATGGTATTTCCAACGTTATGTGCCACATTTACCAGCAGGCGGCGAGATCGTCTTATTTGACCGTTCTTGGTATAACCGCGCTGGGGTTGAGCGCGTCATGGGCTTTGCCAGCGAAGATGAAGTAGAGCAATTTTTTCAAGACGTGCCTGAGTTTGAGCGTATGCTGGCACGCTCTGGCATCATCCTGCTGAAATATTGGTTTTCTATTACCGACGAAGAACAACAATTGCGTTTCTTAATGCGTATTCATGACCCCATGAAACAATGGAAACTCAGCCCCATGGATTTACAATCACGTATTCGCTGGGAAGATTACACCAAAGCCAAAGAAGAAATGTTCGAGCGCACCAGCATTCCAGAAGCACCTTGGTATATCGTAGAAGGCAATGACAAAAAACGTGAGCGCCTTAATTGCATGGCTCATATTCTGTCACAAATTCCTTATAAAGAAACCGAGGTCGAAAAAATTGACCTTCCCGACCGCGTTTTTAACCCTAATTATGAACGCCGCACCTTGCCCGATGAGCTTTATGTGCCTAAGGTCTATTAATCAAACTGCGCGGCTGGCTTCTGAGCGCTTATTCAGGCTGCTCAGAAGCGGTTTTTAAAATTTGTTTATACTGCGCTATAACGCTCGGCAAACCTTCTTCCAAGCTTTCCACTGTTAAAGCATGCCCGATTGACACTTCCAGAATACTCGGAATCGTCAGAAAATCGGCCAAATTCTGCAAATTCAAATCATGCCCGGCATTCACGCCTAAACCGAGTTGCTGCGCTTGTTCCGCTGCTTTAGCAAAGTCAGCTAAACTGGCGGCGACGTTGTGTTGCTGCGCAAAAGCTTCCGCATAAGGCTCCGTGTAGAGCTCCACCCGATCGGCGCCTAGCTCACTGATCAAAGCTAATTCAGTACTGTCATAATCAACAAACAAGCTAACCCTGATAGCGCGTGCTTTAAGCTGTGCAATCGTTTTGGCGAGTAAGTCATAGTTGTCGGCTACCTGCCAGCCGTGATCGGAAGTAATCTGCCCCGGCGCATCAGGCACTAGGGTGCACTGCGTGGGCTGATGGGCGAGCACGGTTTGCATAAAGGCTTCTGTGGGATAGCCCTCTACGTTTAACTCAGCGCCGTGTTCCACACAAACCTTTTTCAAAGTAGCCACATCGGCATAACGGGCGTGACGCTGATCGGGGCGTGGGTGCAAAGTAATCCCAGCAGCGCCAAGCTCCAGACAGCGCTGTGCGAAACGGGTGACGCTAGGGTAATCACGCCCGCGTGCATTGCGCAGTAAGGCAATTTTATTAATATTGACGGATAACTGTGTCATAAAGCATGTCCAATAGAAGCGGCTGCATACGGCGTAAAATGCGCAATGGTGCATCAAAACACCCTTATATCACAACTTTATCCCAGCTATTCCGCTATAGGACTAGCGATTTTTCTACAAACTGCTATAAGTGAAAGTTTCAATGCTGACGAATGGAGCTTATCGCATGCCTTTGCTGCGTTTTTTAATGATAATGGGCTTACTGTTCATCGTGAGCAGTCAACTCAGTGGCTGCGGCTACAATAAATTACAATCTGAAGATGAAGCGGTGGAAGCTGCTTGGGCCGAAGTGCTGAACCAATATCAACGCCGCGCTGATTTAGTGCCCAATTTGGTAAGCACGGTTAAAGGCTACACCGCGCAAGAAAAAGAAGTGCTCACCGAAGTAACTGAAGCTCGAGCGAGTGTTGGGCAAGTCAAGGTGACGCCAGAGATGCTAGACGATCCAGCCGCTTTACAACAATTTAATAGCGCGCAAGGTGAGCTGAGTAATGCCTTATCTCGCTTATTGGTCGTGTCAGAAAACTACCCCGATCTCAAGTCAGATGCCCTCTTCCGCGATCTAACCGCGCAGCTTGAAGGCACCGAAAACCGCATCACGGTGGCACGCAATCGCTATATTGAGCAAATACGCGCTTTTAATACGACCGTGCGGCAGTTTCCGGTCAATCTAACCGCCAAAGTCATCGGCATGGACGCAAAACCGCAATTTAGCGTCGAAAACGAAAGCACGATCCAACAAGCCCCTACGGTTGATTTTAATAATGCCCCTGCTAGTGCTGAATAAGTTAATACTGCTAGGATTCATCGCTTTATGCGGCTGGAGTCAGGCAGCGCTAGCACAAACGCTGGCCTTGCCTACGCTCAACACCCCGGTCATTGACCAAAGCAATACGCTTAGCCCAAGCGCGATTCAGCAGCTCGACACACAAATACGCGCTATTGATGCGGCTGGGCGGGCGCAAATGGGCGTGGTTTTAGTACCGAGTACGGGCAATGAATCCGTCTTTGGCTATGCCATGCGTGTGGCGGAACAGTGGCAGTTAGGCGATGCGGACAAAGATAATGGTTTATTGATTGTGGTCGCGGTGCAAGACCGCCGCTTACAAATACTCACCGGCTACGGCTTAGAGGGGGTTTTGCCGGATGCTGTGGTCAGTCGCATTATTCGTGAGGACATCCGCCCTGCTTTTCGTACTGGCGATTATGCAGGCGGCTTACAAGCGAGTATAAAGCGTATGGATAGTATTTTGCAGCTAGATCCTGAAATAGCGCGGCAACAAGCGGCTGAAGAACAGGAGCAGGCTTACCGTGACGGGGCACGCGGTGATGCGTTTGATAATAGTATGGGGTTTTTCATGCTATTGTTGATTATTGGTCAGTTTTTGCGGCGCATGCTGGGGCGTTTGATTGCGGCTGTGTTAGTGGGGGGCAGCGGCGCATTGGTGGCGTGGCTGGCCGGTTTTGGTTTAATGGGCATGGGCTTGGCGGCGAGCCTCTTATTCATATTGATTATGGCCATGGGTTCAAATAAAAGTCGGGGCAAAAGGAAAGGACGCAGCGGCGTTTATGTCGGCGGTGGCAGCTTAGGCGGATTGAGTAGCGGTGGTTTTAGTAGCGGCGGCTTTAGCGGTGGCGGCGGTGGTTTTGGTGGCGGGGGTGCGTCAGGATCATGGTAGCAACAGCGATACAAACAGACACTCCCGCTAGTTTTAAACGCTGGCTACGCCATGCTTTATATATGCCGTGGCAAACAAAGCGCCGTATTAATGCCCAAGCTCATGCCCATATTGAAGCGGCTGTCACGCAAGCAGAAGCGGGACATGCGGGCGAAATTATGGTCATTATTGAAGGCAACTTGCCCCTCAGTGACGCTTATCAAAGTGGCACCGTGGAACGTGCTTTAGCCTTGTTTGGTGAGTGTCGAATTTGGGATACGGCTTATAATAGCGGCTTGCTATTGTATATCAATGTGTGTGAGCAGCGCGTGGAGTTATTAGCCGATCGTGGTATCCATCAATACGTGGATCAAACGCACTGGATCGCGATTTGTGAGGCAATAACACATCAAATACAAGCCGGTGAATGGGCAAATGGCATTGTAGCGGGTGTGCAACAGATGGGCGAAACCTTGCAAAGCTTTTATCAGCAACAAGCGCCTTATGCAAGCAATGAACTTGCAGACAAGCCGATGTTATTATAATACCGGCTTGCCGTTATGGCTTGTAGTACGTGATTTTAGCTTAGATAAATATCTTTATAGGAGGCATACAAGGTGCCGTAAAGAATAGGCACAACGATTAATAAACCTAAGAAAAAAGGAATCGCGCCTGCAATCAAAAGCAATACCATAATAAGCCAGAAAACAAGTAAAGGCAGCCAATTTTTCAAAGCGCCTTTTAAGCTGCGCCCTAAAGATTCGAAAACGGGCACGCCATTAAGCGCAACCAGTTGTGTGGTAAACCAAAACAACATGCTCAAAAATACAAGGGCTAACAAAGACACGGCGACTGTTATAAAAATACTAAAGCCAGAGACAGCAGCCATTGGCTCACTGGCTTCCATATTCTCCATCATAAACAGATTGCTGCCCCAAACCATGAACATGATCCCACCCAATAAAAGCATAAAGACAAGAGACACTCCAATTGTTAAAGCTCCCAAACCTAATAAAGGACCAAAGCCATCCTTAAACCCTCTGAATAGATCATTAAATACTAGCCGCTCCCCATACTGAGTTGCGGCCAAGGCCATCATTAAGCCACCACCGAACACTGGCGCTAATAACTGCCCCGCCAAGCCTCCTACAACGGGAATAAAATTAAAGGCAATATTAATCAAAAACAAAACAATCATAAGTAAAACCCACATACCTAGATCGGGTTTAATCAGTTGCCAACCTTCTGAAATCCAATTTAAGCTATCACTCACGCTTACTTTTCTGGGTTCATCTAACAATTGCAAATCATTTGCCGTATCTTTATTAAGCGACATTTTTACATTAGATTGTGGCGGGCTATAAGGGTTATTTGTATTCACTTGATTTACTCCTGAAAAATTTAAAAATTATCAATTTATTTTAAAGCATGCATCTGAACGCTATGTTCAAGCGTAACATTTACGATACTCATTAATAAGCGCTTTAGGATGAAGTCATGAAAACCTTGCCTTTGAGGTGCAAAAAAAGCTTCTTATTATCTTTATTTATAATAAGTATAACTTTATCTCATAAGGCTGCTTATGCGGCCAATGCCTCGTTTGCTGCTTCAGATACGTGCTTTAATCTGCACTTTGCCACCGACTTTAGCAATTCCGAGCGACAAAAGTTACAAACTTGGCTACAGCAAGCTGCACAAGCGGTCACAACCGCTTACGGTGCTTACCCTATTGAGACCAAGTTCGTATAAAGAGTGACCGCCAAGCGGATGAAGCGGTTCCTTGGGCACAAGTATGGCGCGATGACATACCCACGGTTTCATTCACCGTTAACCCCGATTATAGCCTAGAAGACTTTCAAAATGACTGGGTGGCCACCCATGAATTCAGCCACTTATTATTACCTTATCCGGGGCAAGATGCGATTTGGTTGTCAGAAGGCTTGGCTTCTTATTACCAAAATGCCCTACGCGCTCGCCAAGGCATACTGAGCGATAAAACCGCGTGGCAAAAACTCATTGAAGGCTTGCAACGCGGCCAAGCTGACAACCGCCACCCTCAACTCAGATTGGATGAAATCAGCCCTAAAATGCGTATGACACGCAGTTTTATGCGTGTTTACTGGAGTGGTGTTGCCTATTATTTATTCGTCGATGTGCAACTGCGCCAAGCCAGCCAAAATCAGCAATCTTTAGACAGTGTTTTAGCCCAATTTGGGCGCTGCTGTTACCCCGCTAATGGCCGCATGGACAGCACCGCTCTTATTAAAAAACTCGACGAAGTCAGCCAAACCTCGTTCTTTAGCCAAGCCTACACGCATTTCGCCAACAGCCACCAACTTCCGAACCCGACACCTTTATTAAACAAACTGGGCGTACATCTTAGTGAAGGCAAAGTTCGTTATCGAGAAGCAACCTGGGCTGGTGTTCGAGAAGCGATCATGGCAGCAGACCCACCTTGAACTCACTAGAAAACTGATTAACATTTGAATAGCTCAATGATAATTGAAATTATAATCAATTTTATTTAAACATAATTTTACTTATTAATTTGATTACTAAACTCGCATTAAGCTATAAAAATGCGGTAGACTAATTTTTGTCTATCGCTACCTCAAGTCAGCCCCATGCCCCATCGCTTGCAGCTTTCAAAACCAACCGGCTCTGCCATCAGTGAAGCTTTCCTAGCTGTACAGCGCCAAGC
>Ga0102930_1000439_pt1 | contig 13909 bp, 8 predicted proteins | sample SalPon1_B_H2O_MG_FD_84514 | JGI IMG/M metagenome (GOLD analysis project Ga0102930, IMG submission 84514) | Salt pond water microbial communities from South San Francisco under conditions of wetland restoration - Salt Pond MetaG R1_B_H2O_MG | ecosystem: Environmental > Aquatic > Non-marine Saline... | reverse complement strand
TTTTCTTACTACCGATAAGTTTACATAAATCACAAACTTTTTATTTGTTGGTAACCAATAAGATTAATGGATGTAAAATAAAGCTCAAGCGTTTTATCAGCATATTAACAAGTGTTTTTATCAGCATAAATCACTGATCTTTAAAATTGACAGCAAACCATTTGAGTTTTATCTTCCAACTAAAATCTTACATTTTAGTTGGACACGACTTGTATTTTATTCGGATTTTTATGAAATAAGATCATTAAACAATAGTGATAGATTTTAAATTATAATTAATTTTACAAACCAAAATCACACATAATGGCGGATAATTACTCTAAGATATGGCTTTCTTCCCCACATATGGGAGGCAGTGAGAAAAACTATGTTCAACAAGCTTTTGAAGAAAACTGGATTGCGCCATTAGGTCCTAATGTTAATGGTTTTGAGCAAGAGTTACAAACTTATCTTCAAACCGATAAAAAAATTGCCAGTCTTAGTAGCGGTACGGCTGCTATTCACTTAGCATTAATCCAAGCCGGCATTACAAAAGGTGATGTTGTGATCTGTCAAAGTTTTACATTTGTAGGTACAACCAATCCAATTATCTACCAGGGAGCTCAACCGGTTTTTGTAGATAGCGAAAATGACACTTTAAATATAGATCCGGAGCTTTTAGAAAAAGCCATAAAAAATCAAATTCAAAAAGGTCAAAAACCAAAAGCCATTTTAGCTGTTCATTTATATGGAAATCCATATAAAGTAGATGAAGTTCATCAAGTAGCTTCAAAATACAACATTCCTATTATAGAAGATGCTGCTGAGGCTTTAGGCTCTACATACAAAGGTCAATATTGTGGAAGCTTTGGAGATTACGGTATTTTATCATTCAATGGCAATAAAATTATCACAACCAGTGGTGGAGGCGCTATTATTTGTCCTGATGAAGAAACCAAGAAACAATCCGTGTTTTTAGCTACTCAGGCAAAAGATCCAGCTCCTCATTATCAACACTCCCAAATTGGCTATAATTATAGACTGAGCAATTTATGCGCCGGCGTAGGTCGAGGTCAACTTGAGGTTTTAGATAAGCATATTAGCATAAGAAGAGAAATCAACCAATTTTATAAAGATATATTCAAAGATATTGATGGTGTTGAAGTTTTTGAAACTTCGCTTAAAAATGTCTTTTGTAATAATTGGCTAAGTCTTATTTATATACACCCGGACAATCAACTTGGTTTGACTAAAGAAAAAATCATGGAGGTATTAAATGAGAAAAATATAGAATCCAGACCCTTATGGAAACCTATGCATCTACAACCTATTTTTCAAGATTATGACTATTACGGCCAAGGCGTTAGTGATGATTTCTTTAATCATGGCTTATGCCTTCCATCCGGTTCAAATATGACTGAGGAAAATTTTGATCGAATCAAAAATGCATTTAACAACCTATTAAATCAATAAGCTTTAGCAAACAACACTCTTTGCTTTGAAAACTCACCGGTAAAAACACATTTTCCGGCTTCAGGATTTTTATCAAATGGTATACAGCGGATAGTAGCTTTTGTCAACTCCTTGATTTTATCTTCAGTTTCTTGAGTTCCATCCCAGTGAGCAGAGATAAATCCTCCTTTCTCTTTCAATACCTTTTTAAATTCATCAAAATCATCAACAAGTGTAATATGATTATCTCTAAATGCTATAGCTTTTTGAAATAGATCTTGTTGAATTTCCGGTAACTTAGCTTGAACCATATCTACTAGATCGCTTTGTTTTATAAATTCTTTAGATAAGGTATCTCTTCGCGCAAGTTCAACAGTATTGTTTTCTAAATCTTTTGGTCCAATAGCAATTCTTAAGGGCACACCTTTCAGCTCATATTGTGCAAATTTCCAACCCGGTTTGTGCGTATCTCTATCATCTAACTTTACCCGAATATCAACCGCTTCCAATTGTGACTTTAATTCTTTTGCTTTTTTAACGACCTCTTCTCTTTGTTCATCAGATCTATAAATAGGAACAATAACTACTTGATGCGGTGCTAATTTGGGTGGAAGAACAAGTCCCTGATCATCACTGTGCGTCATGATTAAAGCGCCCATAAGGCGTGTAGAAACGCCCCAACTGGTGGCCCAAACTTTTTCAAGTTTACCTTCTTTAGAAGCGAATTTCACATCAAAAGCATCAGCAAAGTTTTGTCCTAAAAAATGAGATGTTCCGGCCTGTAGCGCTTTACCATCCTGCATTAAGGCTTCTATACAATAAGTCTTTTCAGCACCGGCAAAGGTTTCACCAGCTGACTTTAGACCTTTAATAACTGGTATCGCCATAAAGTTTTCTACAAAATCGGCATAAACATCATTCATCAATTGAGTTTCTTCTAAAGCTTCTTCTTTAGTGGCGTGAGCGGTGTGTCCTTCTTGCCAAAGGAATTCCGCCGTTCTTAAAAACAATCGAGTTCTCATTTCCCATCTTACAACATTAGCCCATTGATTGATCTTGATAGGTAAATCTCGGTAAGATTCTATCCATTTCTTATAAGTATGCCAAATAACCGCTTCTGATGTAGGTCTTACTATTAGTTCTTCTTCGAGCCTTGATTTAGGATCAACTTGTAACTTTCCTGCTTTATCAGGGTCAGCTTGAAGTCTATAATGTGTTACAACAGCACATTCTTTAGCAAAACCTTCTGCATTTTCTTCTTCAGCTTCAAATAAACTTTTTGGTACGAAGAGTGGAAAATAGGCATTTTCATGTCCGGTTTGTTTGAATTTTTTGTCTAATTCAGCTTGCATTTTTTCCCATATAGAATAGCCATAAGGCTTTATTACCATACACCCCCTCACACTTGAATTCTCTGCAAGATCTGCTTTTACGACTAATTCGTTATACCATTTTGAATAATCCTGTCTTCTTTTTGTAAGTGTTTTACCCATTTTATAATGTATTTGGCATAAATGTTGTAATTTATTTAAAAGTAGTTAGATATTCGGCAAATCTAATTAAATTTGAATAACGTATAATTAAAAAAACCACATATTATGTATAACTTAAAAAAACTATTAAATAAAAGAATTCAGCTTTTAACAGCTGTTTTAAGCGTGGTTTTAATTACCTCTTGTAGTTCTTATGATAACGTAAGTAGTTATGATGATGGTATTTATTCCAGCAAAGTGAAGAGATATCGTTCACAGAACAATGAGCCTAATAGAGCTACAGCATCAAGCCAAAATCAAGTTCAAAAGAAGAATGCTAAAAGTTCAAGTAATCAGGTTGAAGAAAGCTATTTTGATAAACAAGCTAAACTTATTTCTCAGGCAAGAAAACAAACAAATGATGTTTTTACAGATGTTGATCAATATACCTCTCAAGATTCAAGTGCAACAAAGAAAAAAGTTGTTTATGATGAACCAAAAGATCAAAATTATCAGCCTAATAGTTACGGTGGTTGGGGAACACAAACTTCAAACGTAAATGTAAATGTTTACAATACTGGTTGGGGAATAAACAACTGGGGTTGGAACAATTGGGGCTGGAATCGCTTTGGCTGGAATAGGTGGAGATGGAATACTGGTTTCTATGGACCTTATGGTGGATTTGGTTTTAATAATCCGTTTTTCAGTCCGTATTACGGTTATGGATTTGGTCCATATTATGGAAGATTTTATGGCTATGCCGGAGTATGGTCTCCATATATGTATGGCAGAAATCGTGTAGCATTTAATAATGGCTATCGCGGTGGGTTAGCTTATAGTAATTATGGGGCAAGAAGCACTTATAATAATAGAAATTATAATAGACGTTCTAATCGTAATATAAGAAGTAATCGATCTAATCAAAATAGAGCTTCAAGATCTAACCAAAGAAGAGCTCAACGGTCTGAAAGAAGTGTAAGATCATCTAACAATGACAGATCAGAAAGACACATTAGAAGCTCTAGAACAAATAATGATGATAGATATAGGCGTTCTGATAACCGCCGAGCGGTAAGGAACACAAACAACATCAACGCAAGAAGAAGCTCTCGTAATTCTTCATCTTCTTATAGAAACGTAAGATCCGGTAATAATTCTGTTAATACTTCTAGAAGCTACCGAACTAACAGATCATCAAGATCTAACCGATCTTCTAGATCAAGAATAAACAGATCATCTAGCAACAATTCTTCAGGTTCAACTCGTGTTAGAAGTAGATCAAGCTCTAGAAGCAGTGGTTCATCATTAAGAAAATCAAAAAGAAAAAAAAGACGATAACTCATTTAATTTAATAATAAGGTTATGAATCCATTAGCCATTAGTAAGCTAAAAAAGGTAGTTTTGATTTTGATTATAAGTTCACTTTTACCTATGAGTGTTCAAAGTCAGGGTCTAATTGATGCACTGCGTTTTAATGATACAGATATTAGTGGAACTGCCAGATACGTTGGTTTAAGCGGTGCTTTTGGTGCTTTGGGAGGTGATTTCTCTGCTTTAAAAAAGAATCCGGCTGGATCTGCTGTATTTTTAACTAATCATTTATCCGTATCACTCGATTATTCTACGCTTACTAATGATGCTACATACATCGGTCAGCAAAATAAGGAAAGAGAAAACCGGTTTGATCTCAATCAGGCTGGTTTCATATTTATTTTTGAAACAAATAATGTAAATGCCCTGGCTAATAGACTTAGCTTTGGTATGAATTACGATCGTAATAATAGCTTTAATAATGATATGATGGTAAACGCTGTCAATCAACAATCAATAGATACTTACTTTCTCAACAGAGCTAATGGTACAGCTTTAGATTTATTTGTTCCATTTTCCGGAGAAACGCTTGAGGAACGTTATCAATTTTTAGGGGAAACCCAGGGTTTTAGAGCACAGGAAGCCTATTTAGGTTATGAAACTTTTCTTTTTGACGCAGTAGAGCCTGATAATTTTGAAAATACCTTGTATCAATCTAATATTAATGCAGATCGTTTTAATCAAAGGTACCGTATAAAAGAACGTGGTTTTAATTCAACTTTAAATTTCAATTTTGGGGCACAGATCCGTAAAAAGCTAAACGTAGGTGTCAACTTAAACCTACATATTCTGAATTATGAAAGGCAAACTCGATTTAATGAACGTAATAATGGAAGTGGTCAAATTAATGAAATCCAATATAATAATAACCTGACGACGATTGGAAGTGGTTTCTCTTTTCAGGTAGGGGCAATTTATACCCCAATTGATATGATTAGATTAGGTTTTAGTTATCAATCGCCAACCTGGTATTCTATAGAAGATGAGCTTACACAAGGGTTAATAACAGATAGTAATGAATTTGGAGAAGCAGCAGCCATTCCACAGATTGTTAATGTTTTCCCGAATTACAACTTTCGTAAACCTGAAAAAATCACCGGAAGTGCAGCTTTCATCATAGGCAACACCGGATTGATTAGTGCTGATTACTCATATCAAGATTTTAGCCAAACCAAATTTACTTCTAATGGTTTTTCAGATGTAAACAATACTATTAACAATAACCTAGGTAAAAGTTTTTCATTAAGTCTGGGTGGTGAATATCGCTATAAAGAATGGAGTTTTAGAGGTGGTTATCATCACAGAGAAAGCCCCTTGAAAAACAATAATATGATAGGTGATTTAGATGGATTTTCTACCGGATTAGGTTATACTATAGATAAATATACAAGATTAGATGTAGCTTATAGAAGAAGCTGGCTGGATAAGCAGGAAGCATTGCTGCAAACCGGCTTGATTCAACAAGCTGATATTGATCAAATGATGCAAAACTTTGTAGCTACATTATCATTTAACTTTTAGTATTTGTTGTTTTGTTGTTTGTTAAAAGGTTGATTTCTAACATTAAGGAATCAACCTTTTTTTTATTTCTATCTTAACCTCTTAAAACCAGGTTTGAAGAGGCTATTCAATTTAGTAAGCAAATAAGGAAAACCAGCCAGTTCTTAATACAAAGCCGGGTATTTCTCAGGTTTGCACTCGTTCATAATATCATAAACTTTATTAAACACGTCTTCTTTAGAGGGTTTAGAAAAGTAATCTCCATCTGTGCCAAATGCCGGTCTGTGTTCTTGAGCAGTTAATGTCTGGGGTTTGCTATCTAAATAGCGATAGGCATCTTGATCTTCTAATACATTTTTCATGATAAAAGCTGAACAACCTCCGGGGACGTCTTCATCAACGACAAGTAAACGGTTTGTTTTCTTAATGCTTTCTACAATGCTCTGATCTCTGTCAAATGGAATTAAAGATTGAATATCGATTACTTCAACATCAATATCAAATTCAGTTAATTCTTCCGCTGCTTGTTGAGTTATTCTTAAAGTTGATCCATAACTAACTAAGGTCAAATCATTACCGTTTTTTAAAGTTTCTACTTTACCGAGCGGTGTTTTAAATTCCCCTAAATTTTCAGGCATTTCTTCTTTTAACCTATAGCCATTAAGGCTTTCAACAATAAGTGCCGGTTCATCGCCAGCTAATATGGTATTATAAAACCCTGCAGCTTGTGTCATATTTCTTGGTACCAAGACATGAACCCCGCGTACCAAATTGAGAATACCCGCCATAGGCGATCCAGAGTGCCAGATTCCTTCTAAGCGATGCCCTCTGGTTCTTACAATCATAGGTGCTTTTTGCTTTCCTGCTGACCTGTAATGTAATGTTGAAAGGTCATCACTCATGGTTTGTAACCCATAAAGTAAATAATCCAAATATTGAATTTCAGCAATAGGTCTTAACCCGCGCATAGCCATACCAATACCTTGACCCATTATGGTCGTTTCGCGAATTCCGGTATCAAATACCCGATGTTCACCATATTTTTTTTGTAAGCCTTCTAATCCTTGATTAACATCTCCTATTTTACCGGAATCTTCACCAAATATCACAACTTCCGGGTATTGATTTAAAAGCTGATCAAAGTTATCTCGCAATACAATTCTACCATCTACCTTTTTAGCTTCGACATTATATTCAGGTTTTACAGCTTTTATTTTAAGCGGAGATTGATCTGATCGTCCGTATAAAAAAGAATTATATTCTTCTTTTCTTTTACTATTAAAATCATCTAACCAATTTATCAATGCTTTTCTTTCATTAGAAACTTCGCCCGCAACAAAACGCAGCGCTGTTTTTGCTGTAGCAGCAACAAGGCTTTTTAAAGGTTCATTATCATTTTTAAGTTGATTGATTAGATCTGAAAGCTGATTAGATGAAGAAGTTTTTTCTTTAAGATTTTTCAATAATTGAATCAGGTCTTTCTTTGCTAATTTTGCGGTATCATTAACTTCTTTCCAGGCATCTTGCTTTCCTTTTCTTACTGCTTTTTTTGCTGATTTTTCAATCTCCGATAATTCATCTTCATCAGCTATACCATTTTTTAACATCCATTTACGCATTTGCGCATTACAGTCGTATTCTTTTTCCCATTCTAATCTGTCTTTGCTTTTATAGCGTTCATGAGAACCGGAAGTAGAATGTCCTTGAGGTTGCGTAACTTCCTGAACATGAATAACAACAGGAACATGATGCTCCCTGGCAATACTTTCTGCTTTCTGATAAGCTTCTATTAACTCTGGGTAGTCCCATGCTTTTACGCGTATAATTTCTAAGCCATCTTTATCATCTGTTCTCCTAAAACCTTCAAGTACTTCTGATATACTTTGTTTTGTGGTTTGATGTTTAGCATGAACTGATATCCCGTATTCATCATCCCAGACACTCAAGACAATAGGCACTTGCATAACACCGGAAGCATTTATAGTTTCCCAAAACATACCTTCGCTGGTACTGGCATCACCTATGGTTCCCCAGGCAATTTCATTACCATTGTTTGTAAACTGATCTGCATTTACATCCTTATGTTTTCTATATATTTTTGACGCCAAGCCCAAGCCTAACAACCGCGGCATTTGTCCGGCTGTGGGTGACATATCCGCACTGGAGTTAGTCTGTTCCATAAGATTTTTCCAGTTTCCGTTTTCATCTAAGCTGTGGGTCATAAAATGACCGCCCATCTGCCTTCCCCCAGACATAGGTTCTTTTTCTATATCTGTGTTAGCATACAATGCAGCAAAAAATGTTTTTTCGTTGAGAAGACCTTGAGCCATAAATAAAGTTTGATCTCTATAATAACCGGAGCGGAAGTCGCCCTTTCTAAATACTTTTGACATAGCGAGTTGGGGCACTTCTTTACCATCACCAAAAATCCCAAACTTAGCTTTTCCCGTGAGCACTTCTCTCCTACCTAAAAGGCTGCATTCTCTACTTTTAACGGCTATTTCATAATCGTGTTTTACTTCTCTTTTAAATTCATCAAATGATATATCTTGAGGTTGGCTTAGCTCTTTACTCATAAATTTGAAATTTGTACGAATATACTAAAAATCGAATTCATTTAATAATTAAAAAACATCATGCTAATTACAAACTTATTAAATCAACGCTAATATTTAGGCTGTATATTATGTATATATCAAATAATAAATACCTATATTATCAAATCAATATTTAAAACTCCATTTCTATCATGCTTTTTTTTAACTTATTTATAAAAATTAGTCGTGTCCGACTAAGATATGAGATTTAAGATTGGAAACTCAAGATTCAAGATAAAAGAACCAAGACTCAAATAACTATATATCAACTAAATAAATATCATAAAAGACAATTATTAGTCTTTTATCATTCACATATTGTAGCTAAATGTTATGAAATTAAGCAGCTTAGACCACTCATCATAAGTTCAAAGCATGGATTTTATTGATTTTAATTGGACAATAATGTTTCTTTTAAATTTAATTTTATTTTTAAGTCAGAAAGCAAAGCTTTAATATATTATTAAAATTAAACAATAAATTCACTTCTCTTTATTGATAATCAATTGCAATACAAAAAACTTGCTTATTTTAGCCTTTCTAACTTATAAAAATGTAAATGGTTAATAAACATTTTAAAAACTGGAACGAGATCAAAACCAATGATAGCTGGGCGCTTTTTAAAATCATGGGAGAATTTGTTTATGGGTTTGAGAATATGAGTAAAATAGGCCCTTGTATTTCCTTATTTGGTTCAGCAAGATTAAAACCCGGCTCTACATATTACGAATTAGCTACTAAAGTGGCTCATAAAGTTGTAGATCAAGGTTATGGAGTCATCAGCGGTGGTGGACCCGGAATTATGGAAGCTGCTAATAAAGGTGCTTTTGAGGGTGATGGCACATCAGTAGGTTTAAACATTGACCTGCCTTTTGAACAGAATGATAATCCATATATTGACCATGATAAAAATCTCTATTTTGATTATTTCTTTGTTCGTAAAGTAATGTTTGTTAAATACGCACAGGGTTTTATCGTCATGCCGGGTGGATTTGGAACCCTTGATGAACTGTTTGAAGCCCTAACATTGATTCAAACTGGTAAAATTGATAAATTTCCGATCATCTTAGTAGGTACTGAATTTTGGCAAGGTCTTTTAAGTTGGGTTAAAAATATGGTTTGTGAGAAGTTTAACAACATCAATCCTAAAGATTTAGACTTGATTCAATTAGTAGATCATGAAGATGAAGTAGTGCAAATCTTAGATGATTTTTATGAAGATGGAGAGCTTAGCCCTAACTTTTAGCTAAAACATTTCTGAAGATGACGAAACAAATTTTATATACCGGTTTAATGTTATTTAGTGTAGCAATATTGACTGCTCAAGATCAATTCAAAATCATGTCTTATAATCTATTAGAATTCCCGGAAGCTCCACCGGATAACAGAGAGTTGATTTTAAATGATATCTTAGCAGAAGTTGATCCGGATCTATTGCTGGTACAAGAAGTACAATCTCCTACTGGTGCAGATTTGATCAATGATTTTTCGTTTAACTATACCAATAAAAATTTTCAATCAGCAGAATTTATCTTCAACACTTCAGGAGGAAATAATTTTAATCAATTGTTATTTTATAATGCTGATTTATTTGAAATTTTATCAACTGATCAAATACAAACTTCATTAAGAGACATTAATTACTATAAATTACGCTTAAAAACCGAAAATGAATCCACATTTCCAGTTGATCTTCACGTTTTTATTGCTCATCTAAAAGCCAGTCAGGGAAGTTTTAATGAGCAATGGCGATTTGATATGATACAAGAATTCACAAACTTCTTATCCACATTACCCTCTGATGCACGTGTGATTTTTGGAGGAGATATGAATTTTTATTCCGGAAGTGAGAGTGCTATACAACAGCTTGTTATAGGAAACACTCCAATTCCTCTTTTTGATCCTATTAATCAAAATGGAGACTGGCACACTAATTCCTCATTCAGTGATATACACACCCAAAGCTCTAGAGAAAGCAATAATACATTTAATGATTTTGGCGCAGGTGGTGGATTAGATGATCGTTTTGACTTTATATTTTTATCTAACAATTTACTTAACAGCTCTAATGCCGTCTTTTATCAAGACAATAGTTATAAAACTATAGGCAATAACAGCAATTGCTTTAATAATAATATTAATGCCAGTTCATGTTTTGGTAATTATGACCAATCCTTAAGAAATAATCTTTACAATATGAGTGATCATTTGCCCGTTATTTTAACAATGAATACCACGGAAGAATTTTTAAATATAGAATCTCAACAGCTTGACGCCTTAATTTCTTTTCCTCATGGTAACATAAGTGATCAATGGTTAAACATTCAATTTGCTGATCAGCTTATTAATAAAAATCAGCGACTTATTATATATGATAGTTTTGGGAAACAAATAAAGAAATACAGCATTCATCAACCTGTACAAAAAATAAGTACTTCCAGCTGGAGTCAAGGCGTTTATTACTTAAAAGTAGCATCTTATCCTGATGCTATGAAATTTGTGGTTCATTGATTCAAATAAAATACTTCTTTATTGTTTTTACATTTATAGGGCTAACAAGCCAAACCTTTAGCCAGCATAAAATCAATGCATCTGTACATATTAAGGAGGATATAAGAAACTGGGAAATCCGTCAACAAATAGTCTTCAACAACAAAACCGATCAAACTTTAAAATCTATATATCTTTATAATTGGTTAAATGCTTTTTCTGATAAAGACAGCCCCTTAGCTAACCGATATGCAGAAGAATTTGTAAGAAAATTCCATTTTGCTTCTGATAAAAAACGCGGTGGAACGGAGATTGAGCATATTAGAATTCAATCGAGTACAGCAAAATGGAAAAGGCTTGATGATCATCCTGATATCATTAAAATTAAGCTTGATAAACCACTTCAGCCGGATGATAAAATACGTATTCAACTAAACTACCAACATCGAATACCTGAATCCGAATTTACAGGTTACGGGTTTGATAATCAAAATATATCAGCAAGGTATTGGCTGATTAAGCCCGCTGTTTATTATAAAAAATGGCTCTTATACAGTCATAAAAACTTAGGCGATCAACCTCAGCAAATAAATGAATATCAGATAAAGTTTTCTTACCCGAAATCTTATCATCTGACTAGCTCTTTTAAAACTAAAAACCAAGCTTTAATCAAGCAAAACAGAAAGCAAGTTGAAGTGATGGGTAATATAGTTGACACAAAAGTGCATCTATTAAATTCTTCTTCTTTTTATACGGTTAAAACCGATTATGGTAGCCTTGTTACAAATATGGATAGTTCAGATCTTTCTGAGGAAGTTAGATCATTAATCATTGATCGCATCATGGGGTTTTTACATAAAAAATTAGGAGAATATCCTTTTAACAAATTAGTTATTGCTCAGTCAGATTATGCATATTCACCGGTTTATGGCTTAAATCAATTACCAGATTTTTTAAGACCTTTCCCGGATATATTCCAATATTCTATCAAAATATTTAAAACAGCATCAAAGAAATATCTGAATAACACCATGCTAATTAACAATAGACAAGATCAATGGATGTTAGATGCTATTCAGATGAATTTGATGAACGAATTTGTGGAAAAAGAATTCTTAAATATTAAACTCTTAGGTAGTATAAGTGATTTCCCGGTTGTCAATTGGTCTCATGCTGCTGAATTAGATTTTAATGATCGTTATTTATTCCTATGGCAAACCATGGCGCGACAAAATTATGATGAAAAAATCAACAAATCACAAGATTCTCTTTTGCGTTTTAATCAAAGAATTACAAATGCTTATAAGGCAGGTTTGAGTTTTAAAATGCTTAAAGAATATACATCATCAAAAATTATTCAAGAAGTTACAAGTAAATTCTATAAGCAATATAAGTTAAAGCCTTTTAGTCAAAAAGCATTCATAAATTATTTTCAAAAAGCTTCTCCTAAAGATTTAACCTGGTTTTTTCAAGATTATATTAACAAAAAAAGGCCTGTTGATTTTTCTTTAAATAATGTAGAAAAAAAAGAAGATTCGTTAATCATTGAGATAGAAAATAAATCAAAATCCAGATTACCAGTTAAACTAGTTCAACTTAAGGATAAAGCAGTAATAGATGAGCAATGGGTAGATGCATTTAAAGGTAAAATTAAAATCAAGATAAAAGATAAAGATGCAGATCGTGTCGCTGTAAACAGAGATATTCTGATTCCGGAAAGTTATATGCCTAACAATTTTAAAGCCCTTAGAAAGCTCAGCAGAAGACCTTTTCAACTAAGAATTTTTGAAGACATTGAAGATCAACGCTATAGTCAATTATTTACCATACCGGAATTTACATATAATTTATATGATGGAATTAGCCTGGGAACTAAATTGTATAATACTTCCATTTTACCTAAAAATTTCAGCTATAAATTATCTCCTAAATTAGGTTTAAGAAGCAATGCACTAGTAGGATCAGCATCTATTGATTATCGCCATTTTTTTAACACTAATAATGAAAATGCATTTTCCACCCAATTTGGTGGAAATTTCACTCGTTTTTCATACAATTTTGATCTATTCTTTCGCCGCTATTCAGGTTTCTTTAATATTTTGTATCGTGATCAGGATTACTTACGCGATAATGAACGTCATTATTTAGGAGTAAGAACCGTTAATATTGATAAAGATCGAGATATTACCAATGAAGTAGATGAACCAGATTATAATGTAACCAATTTACAATATGTTTATTCAAATAAAAACTTAGACCGATACCTTACAGCTTTTGCAGATTATGAAGTAGCTCAACAATTTAGTAAAATTTCATTTACCGCTTCTTACAGAAAATTATTTGAAAATAATAGGCAGATTAACTTACGTTTTTTTGGTGGATTATTCTTATTTAATGAAACACGAGATTCAGATTTCTTTTCATTTGCACTAGATCACCCTACGGATTATTTATTTGATTATAACTACTATGGCCGCAGTGAAGAAAGCGGTTTATTAAGCCAGCAGTTTATTTTTGCAGAAGGCGGTTTTAAATCGCAATTAAAGCCTGCTTTTGCTAATGAATGGATGACCACCATAAATGCAAGCACCACCATTTGGAATTGGATATTTGCTTATGCAGATGCCGGTCTGGTTAAAAACAAGATGAAAAGTACAAAGTTTTTATATGATAGTGGAATTCGTTTAAATCTGGTGGAAGAATACTTTGAATTGTTCTTTCCTGTATATTCTAGTAAAGGCTTTGAACTAGAACAGCCCAATTATGAAGAAAATATTCGATTTATCATTACATTAGATTTTAGAACCCTTTTAAGCTTGTTTAAACGCAAATGGTATTAAACTGGCTTTCCAGAAAAGTTTAAATTTAGAATTAGTCGTGTCCGACTAAGATAGGAGATATGAGAAATGGGATATGAGATTAAAATTAAACAGCTCTATATCAGCTAAATGAATCTTATAAAAGCCATTTATTAGTCTTCTATCAAACACCTACTTTAGCAAGGTATTCTAAAATTAAGCAGCTCTCAAATCAATCATCATAAGTACA
>Ga0102930_1000437_pt1 | contig 13938 bp, 11 predicted proteins | sample SalPon1_B_H2O_MG_FD_84514 | JGI IMG/M metagenome (GOLD analysis project Ga0102930, IMG submission 84514) | Salt pond water microbial communities from South San Francisco under conditions of wetland restoration - Salt Pond MetaG R1_B_H2O_MG | ecosystem: Environmental > Aquatic > Non-marine Saline... | reverse complement strand
TCTTCTTCTTCTTCTTCTTCTTCTTCGTCATCTCCGGCTTCGCGGAGACGCGGTCGATCGCTTCGTTTCTTGGCATTATCATCGTCGTCATCTCGGACATGGACTTCGTCGTACACGCTCGCCTGGTAAGCGCTCATCGCGGTCCGGAGCAGCGTGGTGGAACGAAACCGTTCCGTGGCGGGGATCGTCGTACCTCCCGCGTTCTTCGTGGGCTGACGGGGATCTTTAGGAGGCATAGCGTCCGGGTCGCGGACGTCCACCGGTGACAAACGCACGGGGAAAGCGAACGGGTCTCCTCCGCGCATGTAAGACACATACGCCCGCGAGAGGCGCGTCAGCAGGCTCACGCCGGAGCCCGGGACGACCCCGCCGTCGGAGTCGAATATCTGTGCGCGGCTCACGGGCGCCATCTTGTCGTTCACCAACATCAGGTTGAACATCTCCAGGATGTCGGGCGCCTCGTTGTACATGGGCGTCGCGGTGAGCAGCAACAGCCGCACGTTGGACGTCACGGACAGCGTGTCGCGCATGGCCTGCGAGACGTGGCGGTAGTCCTCCTTATCGGCGTCTACGCGCAGCTTGTGGGCTTCGTCCACGACGAACACGTGGTTCGAGAACTCGTCGTGGAGTTTCTGAGGCCACGTGTCCGGGAAGCGTTTCTGCTTTCTCCGCACATGTTTCGCGAAAATGTGGGTGGTGAACATGCGGTACCGCCGCGAAATCCTGGAGGCGATGCGCGTGCGCACGGCTTCTTTGTCGGACAGGTCCCCGTCGGGGACGAGGTCCAGGTACTTGGTGCCGGTGCACTGGTTGGAGGCGTGCACGAGGTCCACCAGCCCGGTCTGGGGGTCCAGGCGTATCCGCGACGCGTCGAATATCGTGTCTCTGAAATTGGACGCCAACGCCTGCTGCGTGATCACGACGACTTTGGTGTCCGACGGGAACTGCTCCGCGATGTTCACGGCGGTGCAGGTCTTGCCCATGCCCACCCCGTGAAACAGGAGCACGCCGGTGTACGGCGTGTGCGGGGACACCAGGTTGGCGAGAAACTGCTGATGTCGCGCCAGGTTGAATTCGCTGGCCTGACACCGATCGTTCGCGAGTCGGTCGATGATCTCGATACCGCTGCTGCCCCGTCGCCCGCCGTCGCCCTCCCCGGAAACGGCGGCGGCGACGCTGCTCTGACGCATCTGTGCGAACTCGCGCTTTCGGGCCAGCGCTCCCGGGACGTCGACTCCGTCGTCATGGAGCTGGTCGTGAGCGGTGGGGTAACGCGGAGTCGAGGCGGCCTTTTTCTTCGTGCGCAGGACCGCGTCGATTCTATGCTTCAATTCGCGCAACTGTCTGATGTGCTCCGCGGTCCTGGGTCTTTTCTGCAGCAGTTCTCTCGCGTCGGCGTACAGACGTCGTTCTTCATCATCTCGCGCTTGATTCTGGAGCGGCTGCTGCTGCTGCTTCGGGGACCGAACGTCGGGCGTCGTCTTCTTTTTTTTCACCGGCATGGATCGCGGCTATCGATCGATTACAGTGAGAGACGGAAAAATATACACGACGCGGCGACCTCGATCAAGAGAACGTCACGAGCTTGCGGTACAGGTCGTGGAAGTTGGGGATCCCGGTGACCTCGTTGGGGAAGCAAGTCACGGGGAAATTGAATCCCTTCTGCATGAGATTGGACCTCAGAGCCTGCAAGTCCGCCCCCGTGATGTTGTTGGTCGTTGCTGTCGTTTTCTTGATGTACTTCACACCGCTTCGCGAAAGGTAGTACACCAGCAACCGATCCGTGGTGTAAACGACGATCACGTAACCGTCCTTCATGTCGATCTCTCTCAGGTAGAAATCTTCGCCCGCAATCGTCACTTTCACGTCTCCCGTGTCCTCACTGTCGTATTCGCTGTTGTAGGTGAGGTGCACTTTCATATCGGAGTTGCTGACCGACTCTCCCAAATCGAAGAGTTTTTCCGCCTGATTGGTCTCGTCGGGCGTGGTGGCGATCTTACTCATACGGATGCACAAGGACACCACGTTGACGTTGTCGAAAACCACGTCGTTGGCGCCCAGCTTCATGGGACCGATGTAACGCAGGTAATACATCGTGCAGTTCATGATGGCGGGTTCGCCTTCAAGGTCATGGCCGTAGATGCTCTTGAGCGTGGAGTTGAACCCCGAGGTGTTGGGCCAGATCGTCGTATCGTTCATCTCTTTCAGTTTGATCGTCAGGGTGTTGTCGACCCGGCTGTTGTACTCCGCAGGCAGCTCGACCTTGTACAGCTTGGTACCGTTCGCACACATCATGAGCGGGCGATTCAGCATGATGAACATGGTGCTCTCGTCGCCGGAAGGCACCTTCAGGTCGTAGCCGTTCCCGTTCGTCAGCTCGTCCAGTGCGCTGTATCGGACGCGCAGACAGGTCTTCACCAACGAATACCTGCCCTGCAACACGCGCAGCGTCGCGTCTCGTGGGTCCATGGGCTCTCTCGACATCGCCATGCTGTTGCACAGGTGCTTGGAGTCCTGGGTGATCATGCTTTCCCGGTCCTGAACGGACACCGTGTCCACGTACGCGTTGCTGCAGGTCAAGTCGGCCTTGACGGTATCGGACATGGTCGTGCAGGCCACGTCCACGATGGAGGGGTAGAACATGATGCTGTGGGAGTCGCTGCCGTCGGTGCTCGCGAAGAACTCGCGCAATGGAGGGATGTAGTTGCCGTTTTTCTTGTGTACGATTTCGTTCGCGGGGTCTTGGAATTTCTCTCGGACGCTCTTCGTGATGGCCTGCGACTGGTTCGCGACGTTCTTGGGGTCGTTGGGGTCGTAGCGGCGAAACACGAAGAACAAGGCCACCGCGGTCACCAACAATATGATCAGAACGATCCAAGGCGTGACACGGGAGATGGTCGCTGTGGTGTTGCCGCTGACGTCCATCGAACGGGTCGGCATGTCGTTCGCGAGCGAGTATACTGAACGATGAGAAATAAAAAATAGACGATGGGAGAATGTTTTTTTTCGCCGCGAGAGGAAGAGATACGTCCGTCGGATTAGATGATTCAGGCCGTCCCACCTCCCGTCATGGTCTTGATCTTGACGGGATTGCTCGCGTTTTGTGCGTCTTTCGCGTACGCGTTCAACGCTCACGCGCTCAACTCTCGCAGAGAACACACCGACGGTCTCCTCGCCTCGGTGTACGACACGCTCGAGCTGGATCAGGTGCAATCGGACATTTCCGCACGCACCTCTCAAGCGGTGCGCATCTTTGCGGTGAACGGGGAGCTCATGAAAGACGAAGACCGCGACGACCGCATCCTGTTGCGCGTGCGACTGGGCGGTCACCCTGCGTCTTCTGCGTTCGTGGCGTGGTTGAAAGCACGGCTGCGACAGACGCGCAAATGCCACGTGATCCTCGTGTTTGTGCGGGAGGGGGGAAAGGTGAACGCGACGATCGTGCAATCGGTGTCCGGGGTCACGATCGAGCCCTCCACCAAGATGAAGCACGCGGACGTCCGCATGAGATCCGTCAAACCAAATCAGGCCACCGAAGAGCCTCGCGAGCTACCCCTGGTCGTGACTGAAATTGCGCCATCCGACCTCGAACAGACAGACGGGCCCTCGAAAACCGTGTTCAGCGTAGGGACGTACACCGTAATTTTTCGGGAGTAATGAGTAACGAGCAAGCCACGATGTTGGTCAGTTCCTTCGTCCCCGTCCTCGCCCTGAACGTCGCGGCGGTACTGACGATGAGCGTGTACTACGTGACCGACAAGAACCGCACGACCGTATCTCTGGATGACGACGAAGACGCCCGGGATAGCGGGCATGTTCCTCCTTATCCGGGCGATCCGGGCAATCCGGGCGATCCGGGCAATCCGGGCAATCCGGGCAATCCGGGCGATCCGGGCGATCCGGGCAATCCGGGCAATCCGGGCAATCCGGGCAAACCGGGCAATCCGGGCAAACCGGGTACTCATAATAAAGGCCCAGGTGTTCACCCCGTGAATAACGATAAGATTCTAATCGACTCTGGCAGTGAAAGAGAAGTATCCCCTCCAGCGCAGAATCTAGAAGCAACACCTGCTGCACCATCTGCGCCCGTGGTCGTCCCCGGAAGAGCGGCGACAAGAGGAGGACAGCGGTCGCGGAGACGAGAATCGCCGGTGGATGACGTCCGCACCCGCAAAAGAGGCGTACAGGGTATCGACGATCACCGCCGTCGGAAATCTGGGTGTGGCGTTGGACCTTCAAGTCGTCGCAGAAACTTTGCCCCTGCTGCCCGAGGGAGGCCACCGGGAGGCTAATCGGTCGCGATATGCGAAGGACGTGGAAGATGCCCTGAGGGAGGAGCGCCGCCCTCAGATGCTGCCGGTGTCCCTGGCGTACACCGGCACCCCTCAGAAAGAAGGAGAAGACGGAGACGGTTGTCCGCGTCACGTGATACGCCGTGGTCGGACATCCTCCACGTCCAAGAAAGAAAAGCGCATGTTCGACAATCAGATGACGTTGCTGCTGCAGGACGACGACGCGTCGAGGGGAGAAGTGAACATGAAGGTGTTCGGTAACGGTCGTGTACAGATAACCGGCGCAAAAACCATCGATTCCGCGCGGAGCGCAGTGGACGACGTGCGACGGATCGTGTTTGCGACGGGAGTCGTTTCGCCGAAGGTTGACACAACGTACGCTTCGGCGGTCGCAAAGTCTTCGTCTTCGTTCCGCGTCTGCTTGATCAACAGCGACATCCGACTGTCGCACACCATTCGTCGACCGGCATTGTATCGCGCGATGGTCGAAGAAGAGCGCATGTTCTGTGCGTACGAGCCGTGTACGTATCCCGGGGTGAAGGTGGTGTTCCTGTGCAACGCGAACGGTGAGTGTCGTCGCGGCGACTCCCCGGCCGCCGACGGAACGGAGGTGCGCCTCCGTTGCGTGATCTTCCGCAGCGGCTGCGTCCTGCTGACCGGGGCGCTCACTTACGCGCATCTGGACGGCGGCTACGCCTTCGTCATGGGACTGTTGCGCAAGCACGCCTCTCGCATATGCGGCGAAGCGACGAACGCAGCATAGCCGCCTCCCTTTTTTCTGATCTTCCTGTACGTATAAGTACAGAGCGCTCATCGTCCGCATGTCGTCTGGGCCGTCGTCTTCACTCATCACGGCCCCGCTGTCCATACTGAAGTCCGTCAAGACCATCCGGGACACCCAGTTCCGGGACCTGGACTTCTTGGCCATCGAGAAATACGCGCTCGGCGGGGTACGAGGCCTGCTCAAGAAAAAGGGCGCCTACGGCAAGGACCTCGGGACCGCCCGGGCGACCGAGGACGGCGTGGAGGAGCAGGCGGAGAGGGAGGTGTCCGAGGAGTTGTCGCAGTACCTGGACCACACCATCCCCAAGCTGGCGGCCTACATGGAGTCCGCGAGCCCCTTGCTGGTCAAGTACACCGTCGTCCTGGATGAGACCAAGCAGTACGTGAAGCAGCAGGTGAAGAACTGCAACTTCCTGATCGCCCAGGGCTCGATGTTCTACGCCGGGATGCTGTTGTTTTTCACGTACAAGGTCGCACAGACCATCCGCGGGAGGACCGGCGCAAGCATCCCGGAGGTGATATCCGCGGTTTCCCTCTGGTACATCGCTTTCATCGTCTTCCACTTCATCTTCAGCACCCTGTTGATCCTGTTGAAGAGACGGAAGCGCCGGTTCTCGGACGTGGACTTCGGAGTGCTTGACCGCGTGAACAGCGAGTTGGCGACCAACGTGTTCGTGCGGTTCGCGAACGCCTACGCTCGAGGCGTGACCAAGGAATTCACGCAAGACGAGATCAAGCGGCGGTCCAACAAGGAGATGGAGGACATGGAGGACGCGGAGATGTCGGTGGTGAATCGAGCGTGCGCCGAGACGGGGGAAGACGGGGACACCGGAGGCACGGTCACTTATTCGAAGGGTATGTGCGTGATCAACCCCTGCGAGGACGACAAGGACCTGGGTGACACTTTACGCAAATACTTCAAGAAAATGATGGAACGGGCCGACCCAGAGAACACGAGCCTGGGCGTCGGCTGCGACGTGTATTTCGTTGTGGCGATCAAGAACTTCGCCGAGCTGCAGCGAGGACACATGTTCGACTCGTCCGACGTCCGCGACAACTGGCAGTCCGTCGTTCGAGGCGTGGACGACGTCCGCATGCTCATCATGCGTGAGCTGGACATCCCCCCCGCGGACAAGGGGAAGACCCCTTTGGCCGTCGTGAAAGAAGACGTCATCCCCGCCTTCCAGCTGCACTGCGTGGAGACCGCGACCCTGAAGCCCGCAGAACGATACACCGAGGATTTCAAGAACAAGTTCCAGAGGCACCTGGACAAGGACAAGTGCTGGGATCTGGCGCGGTCCGATCCGGACTGTCGCTGGGCGTATTTCGTCCCGGGCAAGGGTTGCGTGTACGCGATGGCCTCCGCCGATTACGAGACGTCCAACCCCCAGAAGCTGGCTCTGGATTGGTGCCCGACTTGCAAAGCCCCGCGATCTCGCAGCGAAGCGGACTTTCCGGACGACCCCATCGACGAAGAATTCGACAAGGGCATCCTGTTGTTGACCGTGAATCCTTCGGTGTCCTCGACGTCCATGTCGCAGGACGACGTCTTGTTCGTGACCACCAAAGACGCGAAAGGCATCCGCGATGACGCACTGAAAAAACTGTCATCCATGATGACGCAGACGTCCGACGACACCACCCTGATCAAAGCCTTGACCAAGTGCGCCATGCAGACACAACCGGACGGCGGGGACGGGAGCTGTGCGGCGGTTTCGATCAAGCCCAGCGACAACGACAGCGTGCCGGAGCGATGGAGGCACAGCTTCATGGCGCTGGACTACACAGCGTTTTTCGCGGAGGAGAAAGACACGAGTAATCCCGATCGTTTCTACTTGAAACAGAGCCGTCGCAAACTTTTCGAGGCGATGAAGCCTTCGGGGATGGGGAGCACGATGTCGAGTCTGCGTCCGATCATCACCGCGAACCTCACGGACCTCATGAAGCGCAACCAGAACCGTGTGGACATCATGAGCTACGCGGAGTACATCGACACGAAGCTCAAGGAGTTTTACGGTCCGCAGACGTACGTCACCTTCGACGCGGATCGTGAGATCATCGACGTCGCCCGGGTGGTGAAAGACGTGCTGCACGACGTGGTGAAGAACATGGAGGCCATGGGCGAGAACATGTCGTCGAACGTGAAGTACGTGAGCTCGATGCGGTTCTCAGAAAAGATGAGAAACATGGACGACCGCGACGTCAAGGAGACGACGGTCAGATTCGGAAACACGGCTCATGCGGCGATGCAGTTGTTTCGGGAGGCGCAGCGATCCGCCACCGACAGCGACACCGACAAGAACATCGGGAGTCGCGTGTTGGAGTCCTTGTCCGTCTACGGTCTCACGATCGCGGTGTTGATCCTGATCATTTACGTGTCCAACCGCACCGTGGACGTCATGTACAATCGCATCTCGGGGGTGCACGCTTCCGCGGTGATCATGCTGTCCGTGATGTCGGTGTTGCTGTTGTTCGCCCTGGTGTCTTCCATGCAGATCCGCAAGGACAGCAACGACAAATTCAACAAGCGCATCTCCGAAGAGAACTCGCGCGTCATGGTGACCTCCGTGGTCGACGCACGCGATGATTTCCTGCGCGAGACCGAGATGCGCATGATGAAACGGTTGGAACGATCGAACGCCTCCGACAAACGGATGACGGCTGAGCTGGAGGCGCTGTACGCGGATGCCAGGCACGGCGACCGATCCGAGAAACTGAAGGACCACACCAAAGAGAAGAAGGGCCCGCTGCTGGAGTTCCTGCAGGACCGCGTCGGTTCTTCCGTTTATGCGAGCGCCGGCGGCGCGGACTCCGACTACGAGCCCATGTACCTGCGACTTCGACGGACGGTGGACGCGTTCGACAGGTGCAACACGTTGATCACCGGGCCGACCCAGGCGCCCTTCCCGGTGTACGAGGTCACCATGTACTCCGTCATCATATGCCTGATCCTTGCGGCCCTGGCGTACTCTCTGCTGCAGTTGCGCTTCTTCAAAAGGATGCGCCACGTGGGAGTGTTGGGAGAGGCGAAGAGCAACCTGAGTCGGAACCGACCCATCGACTTGAAATACATCCAGAACCTGATGGCGGACAGCAATATGCCCCAGAGTCGAAAGGACATCATCTTCTGGATCGTCGCGGCCATCGTGTGTTTCGCCATGATCATGATGATGCACCTGATCGTCACGAGTTCGCAGGGCTACGAGAGCGGTCTGTACGCGTCCTCGATGTACGTGAACAATCGCTGCACCCGCAGCCGCAGGACGGCCGACGAGTGACGGGAATACTCTTACACATCGACCTACACCCACGATCATTCATGTCCGCCTTATGTGAATCGCCGAGCGGAAGCAGGATCGATCACGTGCTCTCTTTTGCGACGGCTCCTCGCATCGCAGCCAGGGTCAGCGCCTCGTTGTTGGAGCGAATGTAGTCCCGGTTGGCCTTGTACATGACCTGTCCGCACGCGTGTCTCGTGATCTCCGGGGGCAGACGCAGCGCGTCGGGCTCCACCTCTGACGCCACCCAAATCTTGAGCACCGAGTAGACGGCTTTGGGACTCACGGATATCCCGTGGATCTCCGGGAAGTCGCCGTCTTCATCTCCTCCTTCTCCGTTTTCTGCGGTGGACGACGTCGGCCGCAGGTTCTCGCATACCGCGTCGATCATCGCGCCGTTCCATGCGGATTCGGCGTGGGACTTGGGGATGCGGACCGTGAGGCACCCTCCCTCGATGTTGTTGGGATCGTCCCAGCACGGGAAGACGTGCTCCCGCATGAGGAAAAACATTCCGCCCGAGACCTTGTCGTGCAGGGCGGCGCGCACCGCAGCCACGTCGTCGAGGCTGCTCACGTCTCCCAGACGCAAGTAACTGGAGTGCACCCAGTCGTCGTTGGACGGGTCGTGGAAGTACAGCGTCCAGGTGTCGTCCACGTAGAACGCGTCGTCGTCTTCGGCCGTCGTCATAATTTTTCTTCGGGAGACAGCGGACGCGCACGCGCTTTATGTGGATGGATGCGTCTCCGTCGGCCACGTCTCGAAAAAAATATGGGGTGAAGGCAAACACCATAAGAGAAGAGTCATGGTCTGTTGCCAGAAGAACGCCATCGCGACGTGCGATCTAATTCCTCGACGCGTCGCCGACGTTCCCACGGAGACCTTCGAATTCCGTGCGAGCTCCGGCAGTCGCGTGGTCGGCGATTTCCAGTACTGTTTAGACGCGTCGATGCACGGCGGGAAAGCGTACGAGTACATCGAGCGCGTGGAAGTCTTGGACGCCGGCGGGAGGACGGTGGAGAGCTACGACGGACACGCGCTTCGCATGTTGGATCTCATGGACAACGTTCGACGCCGCGATGCTCCAAGGGCGGCTTCCGCCGCCGAACGACGTCTCGTGGTGTGTCCGCTCCGTGTGACCCCCGCGAACAACCAGGAGGGGACGCACGTTCGAGTGACGCTGGACGCCGATTTCGCCCGCGAAAACCTGTTCGGGCACTGGATGAAGGTCGTGACGACCCAGGTGGATCGTCATCCCGCGCTGCTCTTTCCCCACAAGCCGACGAACAGGAAATTTTCGTATGCCGTCGGAGTCTCATCTTCTTCTTCTCCGCCTTCGGCGGAATCGTTTCGATCACGCGATCAAAAAGCCCACGGCTGCGTACCGCCCGTCGTCGTGGACGTCCCGCTGGACCACTTCGTCTCCCACAACGACCTCATTCTCCGCGACATCGTCATCACGGTATCGCGGAAGAAATCGGGAGCCGAGGTTCCCGCGCTGTTGTCCATGCGTCTTCACGGCGGAGGCGGTCCCTCCTGCACCACCAAGGGCGTGCGGACGGACGGCGTGTTCGCCAGTCGCATCGCCCCCCCTGAACTGTACAACATCCCTCCCTCCGTCGAAGGAGAAGAAGAGGCGGGCGGTGGGATTCTGTATTTTTACCCGTCCGCCTTCATTCCCTCGTCCACGACTCTCTGCAAGCCTTTCCTGCGGGTCAAACTGGCTCCCTTCGTGCACGAAGGCGACCACGAGGTCACCGTCCACGTGCTTGCGGTGGCGAAGTCCGATATGAGCCAAGAAAGACGTACCATCGAGGAGTCGACCTCCGCGGTTGCAGCGGTGACCAATCATTTCGAACACGAACACGCGCTACGACGAAGAAGACTCGAAGAGGAACAACAGCAGCAGCAACTGCAACTGATGTCAGTGGGTCGCGGCGAAGAAGACGTCGACGATTTCGTCAACGACGCCCTGCGAGCGTTGTTCGTGTTCGCATGCATCGTGGTGGGGACGTGGGTGTTACCGGCGTTGTTCGAGCAGGCGGGGAAGCATATGGAGCGTCAATTCACCGCTTTGATCATGTCGGTCTGAATGGTACACCGTGTCAAATAGAAAACGAAACACACCACAAATCTCTCTATGGTGACGGTGAAGTCACCGTGGCGTGTGAGCCTTCGGGATTGTTATCCGGCCTCCGAAGCTGCGGCGGCTGCGGCGGTGACGAGGCTCTCTCATCGCGAGGGACAGTTTCGCGGTACTCCTCCGTCACGAGGTCGTGGTACGGAGCATGCCCCAGGATCTGGCGAAGTCTCCAATCGCTACGTTCAGCCTTCGCGAGCGTTGTCTTCCACTTGTCTCCTGGAGCTCCGGAAGACGTTCATGACGCCGAGCGACGTGAGAGTGGACGCGATGGACCTCTCGACGGTGTGTAGTGTTCGAAAAAAACCACTCTCGCAGTCGATGCCTGGCGTTTCAAAATCAGTGAGCAAGACTGTATCGGACACGCGAAAATTTGTTCACACGTAAAATGATAAAACAAACGAATTTTAGAACATGGCCATGCCCTCGGGAAGAAGAGCATCTCCATCTTCCGCTCCTCGCGGAAGTCGCGTCGGGGCTGTCACGTCGAAGAAGACGATCTCCGTCGCTCCTCCTGCGTCTCCTCGTACGAAAAAGACCACCACGAGACCACCTCCCGCATCACCACCGCGAAGAGCATCTTCTCCACCCAAGTCCACCGCGAGGAAGAAAAGGGGTCGGCGGATGGTGGCTTCCACTCCTCTCGAAGCGCGTGGCTTGTCGAAGGATGACACACGATCTCCTGCCATGCTCCTCGTTCACGCGCCATGGTGTCACTTCTGCGAACGCTTGCGCCCCGCTTGGAACAGCGCCGCGGACTCCGCGATGTCGAGCGGCATGAACGTGATCGAGATCGAAATGGGAGTCATGGATGAGGTGGATGCCGACCTTCGATCGCGGATCTTCTCGGCCAACGCAGGCGAGCGGGTGTCCTCGGTGCCCAGCATATTCTTCGTCCGTCGCGACGGGACCGTCCTTCCGTACAACAGCACCACGATCTCCGAGCAGGACTACGCCTCCTCCAAAGAAATCGATAGACCGCGGTCCAGTGCGCACATGTTGCGCTTCGCACGGAATCACGACTTGCTGCATGGCAGACGTGCCGCGGGCCTCGGCGCGACGCCGTCGACCGCCTCAGGCAGCGGCAGAGGACAGAGACGCGGCCAAGCTGCGCGCAAGGTTCCAGTTGTCTCCCCCCCTCGTCGCGGTAGTAGTCGCGCGGTGGCTCCCGTATCCGTAAGCGGTCGGAGGCGGTGACGACGTCCATTTGTTCTTGCTCCCGGCGTCGTCGCCGCCCCTTCTTCCTCCTCCTCCAGAGCAGTCGCTGACCAGCCAGGTGCATAAGCTGTACATGACGCACATGCCGCTGGCGACGCCGGTCTTGATCAAGTAGCCGCAGGACGCCTCGATGAACGCCATGGACCCGTCCATCATGACGCAGGTCTCGGAGTTGGCGAACAGCACCGCGTTTATGAAATTACGGCTGCAGAACTGGCGGTGGGAGTGCTGCAACACGCGATGCAGGACCGCCATGACCACCACGACGGCGGTCAGTCCCAATGTCGCACGTGCCGCCGCCGAGAGACGATACGCGTCATTTTTTTTCCTGGGCGAAAACGAAGTCGCGGTCGTCAAGGCCGAGGCCGCGCCACCTGCGGCTCCTCCGCTGTCTTCCTCCTCCTCCTCGTCTGCGGCGCAGCCCGAGTCGCCGTATGCGTCCGCCAACGGTCGTTTCATATCGTCACCGACCGTCTTCTCTTCTCTTCTTCTCGTCTCGTCTCACTTACCTGTCGTCGTCGCTTCCACTGGCAGTAGTAGTAGTGTGCGGAGACGACGTCGTTCCGGATCTTTTATGTTCGTCGACCGACCTCCGCCGCAGCCGCAGCCGCCGCCACGTCGACGGGAAGGGAATAAATAAGTCGTGTGAAGTGCAGAGCAATGGATCCGGATATTCGTCATGCGCCAAGCAACAGCGACGGCGACGCGAGCCAACCACAAGGCGTACTGGCTGTTCCCGGACGTGGATCGGATGGTCGTCGACCGGTTGCGCATGGACGACGTGGCCATGTACAGCACCACGGACCAGAGGTCCGCCTCCCAGATCTGCGACTGCCTGGCGGAGCTCATCCCCGACCCCCGATCGGCATCCGTCCTGGACGCCACGGCGTGCTCGGGGGGCTCCACGTACGCGTTCTCCAGGAGGTTCGGAAAGGTGGAGGCCGTGGAGCTGGACGCTCCGCGCTTTCGAGACTTGGTGCACAACCTGTGCACGCTGGGCGTGCGGGTGACGCGGGTGACACCCACGCTGTATCGTTCGCCTTCCGACGCCGTGGTGCTGAGGTGCGGGGACGCCGTGACCCACCTGGCCGATGCGCCCCCGAGAGCCTACGACGTGGTGTTCATCGATCCGCCGTGGGGAGGACCTCACGTGTACCGGACCACCTCCCTGCTGAGGCTGTCGTTGTCCGCGACCCCTCTGTCCGAGTTGGTGCGGAAGGCGTTGACATCTCGCATCACGAGATACGTGGCCTTGAAAGTGCCCGCCAACTTCGACGTGGGCGAGATGGTGGAGACTGCGAGAGGGTGCTGCGTGTGGATGGACCGGAGCATCGGGGGAGGGAAGATGAGGTTGTTGGTGTTGGGCCGCGGATGACCCACGGCGCGTCGCCGCCTCGGGCGCGCGTCGTATTTAAACATGTGGTCTCATTGTAATATAGATCGACGGTGACGGATCGCGATGGACGAGGTGCAGCGCTATCATCAGTTGCGCAAGATGTTGGACGACGAAGCGGAGGCCGAGCGGCTGCAGGAAGCCGGAGTGGTGATGTCGCCCCCCCCGACGTCGTTTTCCGGCGCCGAAGGAGAGCTTCGCGAAGGAGGCGAGGAGACGGCGGGAGGAGAGGCAGAAGGTGACGCCACTCCCCCGGCTTCGCGTTCTCAGATCGAGGAGTTCAAAAAAGAAGTCCGCGCATGGATGGACTTGGACATCGTCATCAAGAACCTGTCGGGGATGCTGCGCGACCGGCGTGCCCACAAAAAGGAACTGACGGACCGCATCGTGCGCTTCATGAACAGCCACAACATCGACGACTTGGACACCCGAGAAGGCAGCATCCGCTCGCGCGTGTCCTACGTGAAACCTCCGCTGTCTCAGCGTATGATCCGGGAGAGCTTGCACTCCTACTTCGCACACAACGAAGCGGTGGCGACGCAGGTGCTGAACTCGGTGTTCAACCGCGGACGAGATCGCGTAGAACGGGCGTCGCTGCGCCTGCGCCCCGCCAAGGAGAACAAGATGCTCATCGGCGGCCCTTCCCGTCCTGCATGAGATCGTAGTCGGGCGCCTTCTTTTTACAGTCGCCTCTGTCCGCGAAGAATTTCAGCAGCGAAAAATCGCTCTTGTACTCTACACCCACGAAAATAAGAATGGAACACCCTGAAACGCACTCGTGCGTTCAGAACAGTGCGTCTGTCGCAATCTCTACGGAATCGGGTTAAGGCGAAAGT
>Ga0102930_1000436_pt1 | contig 13966 bp, 7 predicted proteins | sample SalPon1_B_H2O_MG_FD_84514 | JGI IMG/M metagenome (GOLD analysis project Ga0102930, IMG submission 84514) | Salt pond water microbial communities from South San Francisco under conditions of wetland restoration - Salt Pond MetaG R1_B_H2O_MG | ecosystem: Environmental > Aquatic > Non-marine Saline... | reverse complement strand
CGTCGCTTTGTTGATCATCGAGACTACCGGGATCGCCACTAGGATCCAGCCGGCGATGCGCTGGGCCCACTGGGTGCGCTCGACCACCTCCTGGCGGCGCTGGAACGGCGGGTAGTCCTCGGCGTCCTGCAGGGCGTGGCCCACCTCATGGGCGGCCACCGTGATCGCGGTCAGCGACCGGCCGGTGAAATGTGCCGGCGACAGGCGCACCGCCCGGTCGGACGGGTCGTAGTGATCGCCCGAGTTCGTCTGCTCCACCTTGACGTACTCGAGGTGATGTCGGTCGAGCAGGTAGCGGGCCAGGTCCGCGCCGGAGAAATCGAAGCGGTCGGCCGGCTGGCTGTGACGACGCATCACGCGTCCCACCCACCAGCCGGGCAGGTAGGAGAGCGCGGCCATCAGGCCCAGACCGATCAGCAGACCGATGCCCATCAGTTCTCCGGACGTCCGCGGTCGATCTGGTAGATAAGGTCACCCGACTGCGACTGGGCGCTACTGGTCAGCTCCAGGTGCAGGAACTTGTTGATGCGATAACGCGTGATCAATTCGCCGACTCCATCGAATACGCCCACGGCATAGCGGACCAGCAGATTCTCCCCGATGCGCTTGCCCACGCTCAAGCGCGCACCCTCGGCGCCACCCGAGGTGGTGAAGCCGATCTCGTCGATGCCGAACACCGACTTGACCTGCTGGGCCATCTGATCGCCTTGGCGGATGCCCAGTCCGGATATCGCGTTGAGCAGTAGCGAGGCGTCGGCACCGGTCCCAGCGGACAGGCGACGACCGGTCAGCAGCAACGAAAGTGCATCGCTCGGCGAGGTGGGCGGCCGGGAGAACACCTCGGTCTCGGGAGACTCCAGCGGACCGACGAGCTGCAGCCCCACCTCGGTACCAGTTTCGTCCTGGATCTGGCGCGTGGCGATGACGTCGAGGCCCGGCGAGGTCAGCGGGCCGGCGAAGATCAGCCGACCCCGCTCCACCGACAGCCGCTGACCGTAGCCCTCGTATCGACCGTCGACCAGCCGGATCTCGCCGAAGGCCCCCACCGGCCGCTCGGGGCGTATGCGCATCTCCACCGCGCCGGTCAATCGTGTCGCCAGGCCCTTCCCGCGCAGGCTCACCGCATCGCCCAGCACCACCTCGATATCGCCGCGCAGGGGATAGCCTTGTCGACGGGGTGGCGGCTCCTCGCCGACGAGCACCAGATCCTCGGAGTTGCCACGCGCGTTTTCCGGCAGTGCCGCGATATTGGCGATCGCCAGCGGCACGTGGATCGTGCCCGACAGGCGCCCGCCGGAGGGGGTGAACGTGCCCTCGAGCACCGGTCGGGCATCGAGCGCGAGACTGGGCAGGCGCAACAGCGGGATCGCCTCCCCGTCCAGGGTGGCCGTCAGTTCCCAGTCGTCGAGCGACTCGAGGTATCCCGCGCCATCCAGCTGGATGCGTCCACGACTGGCCGGCATCGCGGTCTCGCTGACACGCCCGGCCTCGAAAACCGGCCTCGGCGGCGTATCCGCCTCGCCGCGCATCGAGCCGACCAGTTCGAACCGCCCCGTCTCGTCGATGCGCACCTCGAGTCGGCCGTCCCGATAGGCCGTGCCCGAGGCCGGCGAGACAATCCCCAGGTCCTGGCCGACCAGCTGCCCCGAGAGGGACGGCGCACCCAGGCGACCCGCGAGCGACAGACGCCCGCCGAGCGTGCCGCTCATCTCGCTTACCGGGCCCGGCACCGGCCCGCTGAGGCGCTCGACCAGCGCGAACAGGCGACCGATGTTGGCCTGGCTCAGCGAGAGCTCGCCATCGAGCGAGCCGTCGGCGAGACCGAGCCGCCCCTGCCCCTCGATGGTCAGCCAGTCCGTCAGCCCACCGGTGATCTCGGCCTCGACCCTCTCGCCGGCCAGCCGGGCCGTGAGGCGATTCTCGGCATAGGCCAGCACCTCCGGGCCGGCGTCCTCCTCGCTTGCCTCGATACGCAACTCGCTCGCCGGCAGCCGCAACGCCAGCCGCGCCGACCGATCGTCGGGCACCAGCTCTGCCTCGGCGTCCAGTTGCACGCGCCCCGCCCAGGTCACGCCCGCGGGCGCCCCGCCGCGCCACTCGTGCCAAAGCTGTTGCAGGGCCAGGTCACCCCGTGCACTCACCTGCACGCGGTCGCCACGACGCGCCGCCTCCAGGCAGACCGACCCGGAACGCGTCTCGCCCGCCGCGGGGTCGGCCGGCGCGAGGCACAACGACTCGAGCGACTGCACCGACGGCGACAGCTCTAGCGGTGCTGCGCGCGACAGGCGCCAGCGGCCCGCCAGCGGCGAGTCCAGAGCCAGCCGCGAGACCTCACCGCGCCAGCCGCCGTCCTGCCAGCCACCGCGCGCCTCGAGCCGGGCGTCGGTCGCCGCCTGCAGGTCGACCGTCCAGCGTTGAGCGCCGCGCCGGCCGTCGGCATCGACGGTCAGCCGCTCGAACAGTCGCGTCCCGTCGGCCGCCGATCGCAGCCCGTCCGCCTGCAAAGACAGGCGCAGCGGACGCTCGTCCAGCGCAACCTCCCCGTTCCCCGGCGGCTCGACCCGCGCGACGGCCTCGGCACGACCGACACGGTAGCCAGCGAGTCGCAGATCCTCGGCCGTCAGATCGAATCGGCCATGCGGTGCGAGCAGCGCACCGTCGGCGGCAAGCGACATCGACAGGCGCCCGGCGGCCGCCTGCGGGCGCAGCGCGGCCGGGTTCACACCCGGCAGGCGCTCGACGAGGTCCCAGGGCAAGGCGCCGAGGTCGGGCACGGCCAGCGTCGCCTCGACCCCGTCCAGTCGCGAGCCGCCCCAGTCCGGCGAGAGCAGCAGCCCACCGGCGACCGACAACTCGCTTCCCGGCGCCTGCAGGCGCAACCGCTCGACGGCGAGCAGCCCGTCGACCAGCGCCCCGGCCGCGTCGAGCGTCGCGCTCCGCCGCGCCACCCCGTCGCGGTGCTCGGTCAATTGCACCCGGGCGTCCGCCAGCCGCGCCTCGCTGACCGCGATCCAGTCCGCAACGGCCAATCCGGCCCGCCAGTCGGGCAGGCGGCCGTCGAGGCGACCACTACTGGCCAAGCGCAGCCCGCCCTGCCCGGTGTCGGCGGCCACCGGCAACGCATCGATCCGCCAGTTGGCGGCGAAACGGCGCTCGGCGGTCAGATGCCCGTCGAAGGCGAGCTGCCCACCGGCCGCTGTTCCGTCGAGCGCGACCTCCAGTCGCGCCTCCTCGGCGCGCAACCCCAGGCTCACGTCCTCCAGGGGTTCGCCCGCCAGCTGCCCCTCGAGCTCAGACAGCGCCAGGCGCCCCCTCAGGGGCAGCCAGCCATCACCCGCCTCGAGCCGGGTATCGAGACGGAAAGCCATCGACCCGGGCAGCGAGGGCACGACCCAGGCCGGGTCGACGGCGCGTGCCCGCCCGGCCAGGTCGACCGACCATCGCGGCGACCAGCGGGCAGTCCCGCTCAGGTCGAGTTGCCCGCCCAGGGCATCGAGGCGCAGCGACTCGATAGCGAGTCGCTCGTGGTCGAGATCCAGCCGCCCACAGGCCGACGCCGCTCGGCCATCGGCCCCGATCCAGGCGAGATCGGGCGCGAGCGCCACCGTCTCCCGGACCGCCCCGGAGGCCGTCACCGCGCCCTGCAGCCAGCCTCGCGGGTGGTCGACCAGCAGCTCCAGCCGCGCGCGCAGCGGCAGTGTCTCCTTGAGCGCCAATGTCAGGTCGCCGCGGGCATCGACCCGAACAGCGCCCGGCAACCGCAGGTCGAGCGCGTCGAGCGCGAGTGCCAGCCGTGGCTGACCGTCACGCGCCTTCATCCGCGCATCCATGCTTGCCCCCAGGCGGGCCTCCGCCAGCTCGTAGCGCGTCTCGCCCTGCCGGATCACCACGCGCCGGGCATGCAACCGCTCGACCTCCACGGCCAGCGCGGGCATCTCCGGCACCGTCGTGCCCGCGGCGGACTCGTCCGCCGCTTGCGGCGTCGGTAGCCGGACATCCATGCCCTCGACCGACAAGGCGGGGATGCGCAGGCGGCCGCGCCAGAGCGGCCCGGGATCGATGCGCAGTCGGCCCGCCTCGAGTTGTAGTCCGGCTCCCTCTTCCGGCGTCCAGGCCAGACCCGTGACATGCAGCCCGTGCCAGGGGGTGCCCTCCACCTCGTCGATCGACAGGGCAGCCAGATGGCGTTCGGCCTGCGCCACCCCCCACTGCACACCCTGCGGGGTCGCGGTAAGCCACCACAGCCCCACCAGCGCCCCGAACACCAGCAGCACACCGGTCCAGCCACCCACCAGCACCAACCGGCGCAACCAGACCAGGGCGCAATGGACCACGCGACCCACCGTCAAAACGCCGCCCCCAGACCCAGGTGCAGCTGCGGCAGGCCGTCGCGTCCGTCAAGCGGCTGCGCCACGTCGACACGGACCACGCCGACCGGCGAGCGCCAGCGCAGACCGAAGCCGGCCCCGGTCTTGAACTCGGCCTCGGGATCGATGTAGGCATTGCCGCTGTCGACGAAGGCGGCCAGGTACCAGTCGTCGCCGATCACGGGGTACATGGCCTCGAGACTGCCCGCCAGCAGGTACTTGCCACCGATGCGGGTACCGTCCTCGTCCTCGGGCGAGAGCGAATCGTAGGCATAGCCGCGCACCGAGCGGTCGCCACCGGTGAAGAACCGCAGCGAGCGTGGCATGGCGTCGAAATCGTCGGTGAGGACCACGCCGGCTTCCCCTCGGCCGGCGACGATCCACCGACCCAGCGAGAGATACCCCCCGACGAAGGCCCGGGTGCGCAGGAAGCTGGCCGCGGAAAGCAGCGGCTCGGCCGCCCCCTGCAAGGAGACGTCGATCACCACCCCCTCGCTGGGAAACAGCGGGTCGTCGAGGCCGTCGTACCCGAGACGTCCGCCGAGAATCGCGAAGCCGTTGGACTCAGCGGGATCGTCGCCGTAGCGCGTGCGATCGAGCAGGTACTCGGTGAACAGCGACCGGGTCCAGCGATCGCCCTGATGCACCCACTGCACCCCGGTCGCCGCCGCGGTGGTGACCACGTCGTTGTTGTCCTCGCGTGTCGCCCGGGCGTAGATGTCGTAGCGCTCGCGCAGGGGGTCGGCGGCGCGCGGAATGGTGTAGGTGGTGTCGATCCGCTGCTCGATCGCCGAGAGCTGGGTACGCGCCGCCCATTGATGACCCCGCTTGTTGACGTAGCGGCGGGTCACCTGGGCACCCACGCGCGGGCCCACGTCGGTCGCATAGCCGGCACGCAACTCGTAGGAGGTGCGCGCATTGCGCCGGGTGGTGATGGTCACGGGCACCTCGCCACCCCGGCGTTCGTCGAGGTGCGGGCGCACCGCCACCGACTCGAAGTACGGGGTGCCGGTGAGGTTCTGGTTCATCGCCAAGAGATCGACGCTGGTGTACGGCGCATCGGGCGGCACACAGGTCAGCTGACGTGCCAGCCACGGCTCGAGGACGGATTGCTCGACGGTCACGTCCCCGAAGCGGTAGCGCTCACCGGCGTCCAGCACCAGCCGGATCCGCGCCGTCCGGGCCGCCGGGTCGACCCGCAACTCCCGGGTGGTGAAGCGGGCATCGAGATACCCCTGCGACTGGACGCGCGAGAGCAGCCCGTCGCGAAAGCTGTCGTAGGCACCCTGATCGAGCGCCTCACCCGTCCGGGGGCGATTGTCGGCGAGATAGGCGTCGACCGCGTCGAGCGACCCGATCGCGGCCGGGAGGTCGATATCCACCGCCTCGATCCGCGTCACCGGGCCGGCATCGATGTCGAGTGCCGGATCGCGGCAGTCCCCACGCGACTGGATCGAGGGCCGGATGCGCGCATTGAAATGCCCGTAGGCCTGCAGCGCCTCCTCGGCCGCCTCGACGGCCGAATCGAGATAGCGACGGATCTGGGCGGTGCCGGCCTGGCAGGAAAAACCGATCCGGGGCATCGACAGGCCCACGTTGGTGATCAACCGTGTCTCGGACAGGCCCGTCAGTTGCCGCTGCGGGCTGGGGGCCGCCATGGCGGCCGCCCCGACGAGCAGCAACGCCGGGAGCATCCCGACCTGCGCCGGGGACGGCAATCGCCGACCCGGGCCGAGCAACTACACCACCTCGGCGAGATCGCCGTTGCGCTCCAGCCAGGCACGACGATCGGCCGCCCGCTTCTTCGCCAGCAGCATGTCGAATACCTCGATGGTGTCGTCGCCCTCGACCTTGAGCTGCACCAGCCGCCGGGTGGCCGGCGCCAGGGTCGACTCGCGCAGCTGCACCGGGTTCATCTCGCCCAGGCCCTTGAAGCGGGTCACCTGGATCTTGCCGCGGCGCTTTTCCGCCTCGAGCCGATCGATGATGCCGTCGCGCTCGTGCTCGTCGAGGGCGTAGAAGGTCTCCTTGCCCAGATCGATGCGGTACAGCGGCGGCATCGCCACGAACACGTGGCCGGCAGCCACCAGCAAGGGGAAGTGGCGCAGGAACAGCGCCGAGAGCAATGTGGCGATGTGCAGGCCGTCCGAGTCGGCATCGGCCAGGATGCAGACCTTGCCGTAGCGCAGCTTGGAGAGATCGTCCGAGCCGGGCTCCAGGCCGAGTGCCACGGCGATGTCGTGCACCTCCTGGCTGGCGAGCACCTGGGCGGGATCGGTCTCCCAGGTGTTCAGGATCTTGCCGCGCAGGGGCATGATCGCCTGGAAGTCGCGGTCGCGCGCCTGCTTGGCCGAGCCGCCGGCCGAGTCGCCCTCGACCAGGAACAGCTCGGTGCGCGAGAGGTCGGTCGAGGCGCAGTCGGCGAGCTTGCCCGGCAGCGCCGGCCCGCTGGTGACCCGCTTGCGCGCCACCTTCTTCTCGCTCTTGATGCGATGCTGGGCCGACTCGATCGCGATCTGCGCGATCCGCTCGCCGCTCTCCGGGTGCTGGTTGAGGTAGAGCGAGAGCGCGTCCTTGACCACGCCACTGATGAAGCTGGCCGACTCGCGCGAGGAGAGCCGCTCCTTGGTCTGGCCGGCGAACTGCGGGTCGTGCAGCTTGGCCGAGAGCACGAAGCGCACCCGCTCGAAGACGTCCTCCGGCGACAGGCGCACGCCGCGCGGCAGCAGGCTGCGGAACTCGCAGAACTCGCGGATCGCCTCGGTCAGGCCCTGGCGCAGGCCGTTGACGTGCGTGCCGCCCTGCAGGGTCGGGATCAGGTTGACGTAGCTCTCGGTCAGGCCCTCGCCCGGCTCGGTCGCCCAGACCACCGCCCAGGCCACCTCCTGGGCGCGCCCGCCGTCGGGCGCCTTCATGTGGCCGACGAACCCCTTCGGCGGCAGCACCTCCTGGTCGCGGACGCTCTCGAGCAGGTAGTCTCGCAGGCCGTCGGCGTAGCACCAGTCCTCGCGCTCGCCGCTGGCCTGATCGGTCAGGCTGACCTTGAGCCCCGGGCAGAGCACCGCCTTGGCGCGCAGGACGTGGCGCAAGCGCGCCATGTTGAAGCGCGGCTGGTCGAAGTAGCTGGTATCCGGCCAGAAGGTGAGTGTCGTGCCGGTGTTGCGCTTGCCGACCGTGTCGATCACCTCGAGCGGGCGGGTGACGTCGCCGTGGGCGAACTCGATCCGGTGGAGCTTGCCATCGCGCTTGATGTCGACCACCAGCCGGGTCGAGAGGGCGTTGACCACCGAGACGCCGACACCGTGCAGGCCGCCGGAGAACTGGTAGGACTTGTCCGAGAACTTGCCGCCGGCGTGCAGGCGGGTGAGGATCAGTTCGACGCCGGAAATGCCGTGCTCGGGGTGCACGTCCACCGGCATGCCGCGCCCGTCATCCGAAACCGACAGCGCCCCGTCCTCGTACACGACCACGTCGATCGAACCGGCATGTCCACTGATCGCTTCGTCGACGCTGTTGTCGATCACCTCCTGCGCCAGGTGGTTGGGCCGCGAGGTGTCGGTGTACATGCCCGGGCGCTTCTTCACCGGATCGAGGCCGGTGAGCACCTCGATCGAGCCGGCGGTATAGTCGGATCGTTCAGCCATAATCAACCGTGAATTCCCTGGGTGGTCGACGCCATGGCGACCTGGCGGGCCGCCGACGTGCTGCCGCGGACCGGTCTTCACCGTCGCGGCATGAGGGTTCAAAGTGTACACCCCCGCCCGGCGCCTGACACCGGGCTTGAAATCCGACCGCGACGCCGCCATGTCCAGCGGCAGACACGACCCCAAAAGCCCACAAGAGGACCAGCAAATCATGAGCGAGAGCGCACACGTCTTTTCCGTCACCGCCCAGGCATTCCACGACCAGGTGGTCGAGGCCTCCCGCGAGACGCCGGTGCTGGTGGACTTCTGGGCGGAATGGTGCGGACCGTGCCGCCAGCTGATGCCCGTGCTCTCGCAGGTGGTCGAGGACATGGACGGCCAGGTGAAGCTCGCGAAGGTCGATACCGAGGCCGAGCAGGAGCTCGCCCAGCAGATGGGCGTGCGCAGCCTGCCCACGGTGATGATGTTCGTCGGCGGCCGGCCGGTCGACCAGTTCCAGGGCGCCCTGCCGGAGGGGCAGATCCGCGAGTTCATCGCCCGTCACGTGCTCTCCGAGATCGACAAACTGCGCCGCGAGGCCCAGCAGGTGCGAGCCGCGGGCGCGATCGACCAGGCGATGGACCTGCTCAAGCAGGCCAACCAGCAGGAGCCGGACAACGTCGATGTGCTGCTCGATCTGGCCGACCTGATCGCCGAGCAGGGTGACCTCGACCAGGCGTGGCAGATCCTCGAGGCCCTGCCGATGGATGCCGCTGCCCGCGACGAGGTGCGCGAGCTCAAGGCACGCATCGGCATGGCGCGCTCGGCCCAGTCGGGCCCGCCGGAGGATGAATTGCGCGCGCGGATCGAGGCCGACCCCAAGGACCTGGAGGCCCGCGAGGCGCTCGCGGCCAAGCTCGCCATGCGCAACGACATCGAGGCGGCCCTCGAGCAGTACTACCGAATGATGCTGCACGATCGTGCCTACAACGATGACGCCGGCCAGCGCGGCATGATCGACCTGTTCGAACTGCTCGGCGCCGAGCACCCGCTCACCCGCCGCTACCGGCGCAAGATGTTCGGCTTGCTTAACTGAGTCGCCCACCGCCAGGGTGGCAGCCGGGAGGTCGCCCATGCACGAGCACCACCGCCCCGAACACGTGATCGACCATGCCGGGCGCGCGCTGGGAATCGGGATCGCGCTCAACCTCGGCTTCGTGGTGGTCGAGGTGGTCGCCGGCATCCTGGGCCAGTCGATGGCCCTGTTGGCCGACGCCGCCCACAACCTGGGCGACGTGCTGGGCCTGCTGCTGGCCTGGGGCGCGAACCGGCTGAGCCGCCGGCTGTCCGACCAACACTTCAGCTACGGCCTGGGCAGCACCACCATGCTGGCCGCACTGGTCAACGCCGTCACCCTGATCCTCGCCTCGCTGTGGATCCTCTGGGAGGCAGGCATGCGCCTCATGGATCCGCCGGCGGTCGAGGGCGCGCTGGTCATCGCGGTGGCGCTGGCCGGCGTGCTGGTCAACACGGCGACCGCCTGGCTGCTGATGGCCGAGCAGAAGCACGACCTCAACCTGCGCGGCGCCTTCCTCCACATGGCCGCCGACGCCGCGGTTTCGGTGACCGTGGCCCTCTCCGGGGTGATGGTCCTTCTGACTGGCGCGGAGTGGGTCGACCCGGCCCTGAGCATCCTGGTCAGCTTGGTGATACTGGTCCCAGCGCTGGGCCTGGCACGCCATTCATTGCAGTTGATCCTGCACGGCGTGCCCACCGGCATCGATCTCGACGAGGTCGGGCGATACCTGACCGATCTGCCGGGCGTCGCCGACCATCACCACCTGCACGTCTGGGCACTCTCCACTCGCGAGACGGCAATGAGCGTGCACCTGGTCATGCCCGATGCGCCTTCGGACAACGACCGCTTCCTGCATGACTTGCAGGAAGCGCTACGGCAGCGCTTCGACATCGACCACGCCACCGTGCAGATCGAAGGCGGCAGTTGTCCCTGCCCCATCGACACCTAAATCGTGCAGTTCCAAGCGCTGGGACAGGTGACCAGCGCTTGGGGGGGCGCAGGCGGCGTCCGTGGTCGCCACCGGGCAGGCACCCAGCGACGCATTCGCCCTCCCCACATGATCGAACCTCCGCTATGGTTGTCGAAACGGAGACGGCGAAGACAGCCGCCCGGATCAACCCAGGGAGTCAGACATGGGTGACCTACCCCGACACGCAGCCGAGCACCACGACCCGATCGCCGCGCTGCGCGAGATCGCCCCCTTCGACCATATCGACCCCGACCGTCTCGCGCGGGTGATCCCCGAGGCCCGCATTCGACGCCTGGAACGCGGCGAGATCCTGCTCGAGCCGGCCATGGGCCCACCGGAGACGTTCTTCGTCCTGCTCTCCGGGCGGGTCGACGGCCTGGCCGACGGGTCCGACGGCCAGCCGGTGTGGTCGCTGGGGCGAGGCGATGCCTTCCCGCTGGGCGCGCTGATGGAGCGTCGGCCCGTCAGCACCCGCCAGCAGGTGGCCGCCCCCGGAGAGGCCGTGACCGTTCCCGCCGAGGCCTTCGAGCGACTGCGCCGGGAGAGCGAGGCCTTCGACGACTTCTGCACCCGGCGCATCGGGCACCTGCTCGCACGCGGCCCCGTCGGCGAGGAGGACACCCCGACCCTGGGCGGGGGTGCCCTGCTCGATCCGGCCACGCCGGTGCGCGCCCGACTGGAAGGCGAACCCCTGCGGCTGGAGGGCGACACCGGTCTCGACGAGGCGGCCCGCGCGCTCGAGGCGCACGGCGGCGAGGCGATCACGGTCCGCGTGCCGTCCGGCTGGGGCATCGTCACCCTGCGTGATCTGGCCTTCCGCGGCCTCGCGCGCCCGGAGAGCGAACGACTCACCCTGGCCGACATCGCGACGCGCGACCCGGTCGGTGTCGATGCCGGGACCTCGCTGCTCGAGGCGGCCGTCAGCCTCGCGGAACACGGTTTCCATCACCTCCTGGTCACCCAGACCGATCGCGACGAGCCGCTGGGCGTGCTCGACGAGGCCGCCCTGTACCGCGTCAATGCCATGACCCCCGGGCTGATGCACCGACGCATCCGCGGAGCCCGTGACATCGAATCGCTGGCCGTGATCCGCCACGAAGTGCCGGGCATGGTCGGGGCGCTGCTCGAGTCCGGCTCCGGCTTCGCCCCCATCAGCCGCATCGTCTCCGGCATCAACGACGCCATCACGCGCCGCGTGATCGCCCTGACCTTCGAGGACGCCCCCCTGCCGGCGGAGTTGGAGTGGTGCTGGCTGACCTTCGGCAGCGAGGCCCGCTCCGAGCAGACCCTGGCGACCGACCAGGACAACGGCCTGGTGTTCGCCGGCCCGATGGATCAGCAGGCCGCCCGCGAGCTGCTGCTCCCGTTGGGCCGACGGGTGAACGAGGCGCTCGATCAGCTGGGCTACCCGCTCTGCCCGGGCAACATCATGGCCGGCAACCCGGAGCTATGCCTGTCGCTCGACGAGTGGGAGCGACGTTTTCGCGGCTGGATCGACCAGGGCACGCCCGAGCACCTGCTCAACGCCACCATCTTCTTCGACGCGCGCGGCCTGGCGGGAAGCGGGGACCTGTTCGAACGCTGGGCGGCCGCCTGGCGCGAGCCGGCCCGCAAGAACAGCCGCTTCCGCCGCCAGCTGGCCGCCAACGCCCTGCGCAACCAGCCGCCGCTCACGTTGTTCGGCGGCTTTCGTACCCGCGAACGCCATGGCCTGCGCGGCATCGACATCAAGACCGACGGGGCGACGCCCTTCGTCGACGCCGCCCGCATCGAGGCCCTGGCCGAGGGATCGCCCGCCACGCGCACCGACCAGCGACTGGCCTTGGTACCGGAGCGGGCCCTGCCGGCCGAGGACCTCAACGCGGCCTACGATTTCATCCAGCGCCTGCGCCTGCGACATCAGTACCAGCAGATCCAGCGCGGAGACGCTCCCGACAACCTGATCGACCCCGACGAGCTCGACGGCCTGACCCAGCGCCTGCTCAAGGAATCCTTCCGCATCGCCCGCAAACTCCAGCGGCACCTCTCGATCGCCTACCAGCTCTGAGCGCTCCGTCCCGAGACAAAGGTTCACATTTCCCCCGCCGTTCCAGTAGGCTTATCGGGCCCCGGTGTCCTGCCGACGGGAGGAGTCCGTCGCCAGGACGGGATCTCCGGAGGCAAAAGGAAGAAAAACAATCGTTCGGATCGGACCGAAACCCGAGGAGCCACTTATGGAGCAATCATCCAATCGCGCGGATTACTGGCGCGCCAACCTGAAGGTACTGTTCGGCTGTCTGGTCGTCTGGTTCCTGGTGTCCTACGTATTCGGCATCCTGCTCGTCGATACGCTCAACCAGTTCTCGCTGGGCGGTTATCCGCTGGGCTTCTGGTTCGCGCAGCAAGGCTCGATCTTCACCTTCGTGGTGCTGATCTTCTTCTACGCCTGGCGCATGAATGCCATCGACAAGAAATTCGGCGTCGCCGAAGACTAATAACGCAGGAGCCCAACAGACATGGACCTACAGACACTCATTTACCTGGTGGTCGGTGCCACCTTCGTCCTGTACTTCATCCTCGCGATCGTGGCGCGTGCCGGCTCGACCAGCGAGTTCTACGTCGCCGGCAAGGGGATCAACCCGGTAGCGAACGGCATGGCGACCGCGGCCGACTGGATGTCCGCCGCCTCGTTCATCTCCATGGCCGGCCTGATCGCCTTCAACGGCTACTCGGCCTCGGCCTACCTGATGGGCTGGACCGGCGGTTACGTGCTGCTGGCGATGCTGCTGGCGCCGTACCTGCGCAAGTTCGGCAAGTTCACGGTGCCGGAGTTCATCGGTGACCGCTTCTACTCCAAGACCGCGCGCGTCATCGCCGTCATCGCCCTGCTGGTGATCTCGCTGACCTACGTCATCGGTCAGATGAAGGGCGTGGGCGTCGCCTTCTCGCGCTTCCTCGAGACCTCGGTCGAGGTCGGCCTGTTCGCGGGCATGGGCATCGTGTTCGTCTACGCGGTACTCGGTGGCATGAAGGGGATCACCTACACGCAGATCGCGCAGTACGTGATCATGATCTTCGCCTACACCGTCCCGGCGATCTTCATCTCGCTGCAGCTGACCGGCCACTTCCTGCCGCAACTCGGCACCGGTGCGGAGCTGACCGACGGCTCGAACCAGTACCTGCTGCAGAAGCTGGACATGATCCTGGTCGACCTCGGTTTCGCCGAGTACACCGCCACGCCGGATCTGATGAACACCTTCCTGCTGACCCTGGCGCTGATGATCGGTACTGCGGGCCTGCCGCACGTGCTGGTGCGTTTCTTCACCGTGCCGCGTGTCCGTGACGCCCGCAAGTCGGCCGGCTGGACCCTGCTGTTCATCGCCATCCTCTACACCACCGCCCCGGCGGTCGGCGCCATGGCCATCTGGAACACCCTGAAGACCGTCCAGCCGGGCGCGATCGGGGCCGAGGAAGGCAACCTGCTGTACGCCGAGCGTCCGGAGTGGTTCAAGAGCTGGGAGGTCACCGGCCTGCTGCAGTTCGAGGACCAGAATGGCGACGGCCGCATCCAGTACTACAACGACAAGAACGAAGAGTTCGCGGCCATGGCCGAGTCCGAGTACGGCTGGGAGGGCAACGAGCTCTACGTCGACCGGGACATCATGGTGCTGGCCAACCCGGAAATCGCCAACCTGCCCAGCTGGGTGATCGCCCTGATGGCTGCCGGTGGTATCGCGGCCGCCCTGTCGACCGCCGCGGGCCTGCTGCTGGCGATCTCGTCGGCGATCTCGCATGACCTGCTCAAGGGCGTGATCAAGCCGGACATCTCCGAGAAGGGCGAGCTGATGGCCGGCCGGATCTCGATGACCATCGCGATCATCATCGCCGGCTATCTCGGCCTGAACCCGCCGGGCTTCGCCGCCCAGGTGGTGGCACTGGCCTTCGGTCT
>Ga0102930_1000435_pt1 | contig 13970 bp, 15 predicted proteins | sample SalPon1_B_H2O_MG_FD_84514 | JGI IMG/M metagenome (GOLD analysis project Ga0102930, IMG submission 84514) | Salt pond water microbial communities from South San Francisco under conditions of wetland restoration - Salt Pond MetaG R1_B_H2O_MG | ecosystem: Environmental > Aquatic > Non-marine Saline... | reverse complement strand
GTTGCGTGTGGGCGTACTCGGAACGGGCGACGGCACCACGTTCTCCGCGCCTTCCTCGATACGCCTGGCGCCAGGGTCCGGTGACCATTCGTGGGATCATTGCGTGGTCGAGTGTCGGGAATACGATACAGCCGGAAGCCACGAATTGCTGCTGTTTATGGGAAACGACCCCTCAGAAAGGATTCGATTGTACAGCGGCGAGATACGCTTCGACACAAAGACCGACACCGAAACAGACCGCACGATCGAGTCGGACAACAGCATGATCATTACCGGTTCCGGAGACGTGGGCATCGGCACGACGGCACCGGAGAGTGCGCTGCATGTGGAAGGCGACGTTAGATCGTCCAGAACGTTTCGAGCGGGTGGCGGACTTGGCCAGGGACTGTATTGGAACGATCATTCCAACGGTCTCATCAATGTGAAAGGCCTTCCCGGCGGTTCGTACGCCTCATCCAAAGGCACGGTCACGACCTTCAACGGCAACGGAAATGACGGTTACAATGGTTACAGCATCGAGGGGGACTACGCTTTCGTCGCAGACAATTCTGGGTGCGGTATCTTCAACGATATCACCGACGTTTGGATGGTGCGCTGCGAAAAATTCGGAGGTACATCGCTGTACAGCAACGGTAACGAGCGGTTCAAAACGACATCCTACGGAGCAGAGGTACTCGGGAACGGGATATTGAAAGCCAACGAAATCAGGTTCGACGACACTTCTGGACAAATTCAGAAGATAGTCAATGTAGAAAACGAAATTCGAATTCATACCGACCTTTCATTTTCGATCTATGAGAGTGACAACAATACCGAAGTATTCCGTTTCGATGCGAACGCCGTAAGATTCGGCATCGGCACTACCGCACCCGACGAGGCCCTGCACGTCGGCGGCGGAGGTAACGCCCACGTCGAAGGCAACGTGGTGTGCGACAGCGGCATCGGCGTCAAGCTCGGCGACGGAGTCGCGCCGTCCTACGAGCTCCACGTGAACGGTGATGTCTACGCGACCGGTGAAATCACCGCGATGTCTGATAGGCGCGTGAAACGCGACATTCGCACGATCGCGGACGCGACCGACATCGTGGAACGTCTGCGCGGATGCAGGTACACGCGGTCAGATGCGAAGCCTGGCGAGGAGCATCGGGAACGCGTGGGTCTCGTCGCCCAGGAGGTGCGTGAGGTCCTGCCGGAGGTCGTGGAAAACAGGGGAGATTACCTGGGCGTGTCGTACGGGCCGGTGGTGGGCGTGCTGGTGGAGGCTCTGAAGGCTTCCAACGGCCGCGTGCGGGACATGGAGGCGAAGCTCGAAGAGCAACGCAAACAAATGGAAACCTTCATGGATCGCCTCGCGGCACTGGAGGCGAGATAAGCCGTTCGGTCGGCGGTCGGTTAGAATCGGATTTTCTTTTCGGGCACTCGATTGCAAGAAGAGGCAAGAAGAAGCGAGAAAAACAATGACCGGGATGATGACGCCGTCGATCGTCGAGGTCCTGGCCACTCTGTTCGAAGACGCGAAGAGGACGACAAATACGGAACGCAGGCCGCAGTACGTCCTCAAGGAGTTCCAAGATCGCGTGGTGCACTTCGTGCGCGAGGAACTCGATCGGGCTCCGAAGTGCCTCACCGAATCCGACGCCGCACGTGATTTCACGTTGGAAGCATGTCGTATCGTGTACCGCGAACCCACGATGTTTTCTTCTTCCTCGAAGGAACAGAATTCGAAACTGGACGAACTGCGAGCTCACCTGCGGACCTTAGAAGAGTCCGTTTTTAATCGACGTTCCGAGACGGAAGTGAAAGAGGATGAAGAAGAAGACGATAGATCGGAACGAGGCGACGGCGCATTCGTTGCACCTCCTGTCGATCCCTTTCGGCTCGACGACGGAGAAAGAGAAGAGGAAAAAAAAGAAGACGAAGAGACGACTTCAGTCGAAGATTTCCGTGATTGTGGCGGCACCGAGCTCGATGATGAAAAGGATGATAAAAAAGAAGGAGGAAACCGCGAAAAGGACGGATGTGACGAAGAGACGAATTCGGTCGAAGATTTTCGTGATCGTGGCGGCATCGATCAGGATGATGAAAAGGATGATAAAAAAGAAGAAGGAAACCACGAAACGGACGAAGATGACGATCCGGAATACCGTGAAACCCGCGAAGACGTGAAACGATGCAACGACGAAGAAGATGATGAAGACGAGGTGGAGGACGCCGACGTCTTCGGATCATCGTCCTCCCCGTGTAGTGATGGTATCATCTTAGAAGAAGAAGAAGAAGAGGAAGATGAAGATGAGAAAGACAATGCCGACCGAGAAGAGGAACGGCGTATCCGAGAAGCGATGCGTATGCTGGCGACGCACACCGATCGATCCGGAGAGGCCGCGGAGGAAGAAGATGATGATGTCGAAAATGAGGAAGAAAAAGACGTCAAGATCGTCCACCTGGATTCCAAGACCGACGCACCACCCGTCACCGCGCACAGACGCGTAAACAAACATTCACGATCATTATAACATCAGACGATTTCACCGCGCATGCAGTCCTTCGTGGTGTTCATGCTGTTCGTGGGCGTGTTCATAGTGGTGCACTGCGTGTACGAGGAGAAGTTCAGGGCCCTCCAGAACGACGTGCGCGTGGAGCACCGCTTCGTGCCGCGTACTTACTACGAGGAGCAGCACGCCACGCCCGACCTGGCGGGCAAGCTGAAGGGCCTGTTCGAGCCCAGCTCGCCGTGGATGCAGCGGCGCAAGGCCGACGAGGTCGCGGTGGGCGGAGGGAAAGGAGGAGGAGGTGAAGAAGAAGAAGACGAAGAGGAAGAAGACGAGGACGACGATTGAACCCGAGGAGAGCAGTCAGTCCAGAGTGGTGGTGCGATCGGGGCGATCCGAAAATAATGTCGATCCAGTTCATCCACGACAATCACCGGTGAGCGACGACGACGTATGTCTCCGGCGACTTTGGTGTCCGCGGTCAAGACCTTCGGGAGCCGCGCGATGGCGTGTTCGCAACCCGTATTAGCTTCTCTGTTGAGTCTCACCACGTCCTTCGCGTCTCCTTCCGAGGGAGCGACGGCTTCGACAAAACGAGACCGCGGGAATCTCATCCTCAGCCTCATCGTGGGGACGCTCGCTTTCGTCCTCACGGCACTTTCGGTGGCCAAGAGGCGCCGTCGAGAGAAGGAAGACGGTGCCGAGGTCAGCCCCGTCCCGTTCCGCCGTTACTTCCTGGCGTTCGTCTTGGGGACGGTCATCACCTTCGTGGCCACGCGTCTCGTCACGTCGTCGCCGAAGACCGCAGGAGGTGGAGCAGGTGGTGGTGGTGGGATCGACGAAGGAGGACCGTCATCGACTTCACCTCCGGATGTCGTCGGCGGCGCGATGAACGAGGAAGACGTGGTGCGTCAGGCCATGTCGTACATCCGTTCGGACCCCCCTCCTTTCTGAGGCATTTTTTTCTCGATGGTGTAGTATAGTAGAGTTTCTCAAGCGGACACGCACCGTCATGGACAACCTCATCTACGACACCTGCGCCCAGAAGCAACAGGTCACCCAGAGCGTGTCGCCGCTGTCCTACATGCTGGACCCCGTGAAGCACCAGCACGGCGCCAAGTGTCGTCCTCAGCTGGGCATCGTGGGCGGCACCGCCGTCAGTCACGTCAGCTCCAACCTGGTGGACCTGGAGAACAACCTGCGCGGCATGCAGCACCCCGCCACCAAGTGCCCCAGCTACAAGTTCAGTCCCGCGAACCGCTACGGCGGCCAGGAGTACATCAAGCCCGTGCGCCACCCCCGAGTGTCCGCGGATGCCATGCAGCACCTGCCTCCCTGCCAGTTCCAGACGTACCCCGAGGTGTACGCGGCGCCCCCTCTGGACGCGTACGCGGGTTGCGGTAGCAACGGCGGACGAAGTCGTCGCGGTGCATAATAATTATTTGTGAAGGAAGAAAAACGGCAATGGACGGAGGCGGAGAACGAGCGAGCAAAGTGCTGACCGCGATGGGGTGCAACCTCGCCACCGGCGGCAAATGGGCCATCTTCGTCTGCCTGCTGAAATTGATCCTGCACTACGTGTTTGCGGTCGTGGGATGGGGACTGCTGTTGTTGCTGACGTTGTTCGTGGCGCTGACGTTGGAGGCTCTGAATTGATCGGGGGATCCACGATTGTTTTTTTCTGCGTCGCGTTCAGAAGCGTTGCACACGACACGACACATGAGTTTCCGCGTCCTCCGCGTCGACGAGGACGGTGCGCATTTCACGGACGCCCTCCGGGGGGACACCGTCATGTTGGCGTCTTCTTCGGACGCTTCCGCTTCCGCGACGCGAGTCCTGTTGGGCGTCACGACGGAAGCGCAAGACGGAGGCGTTCCCTCTTGCCTTCGCGTGGAACGCGACCAGGTGGTGGTGACCAAGGACGGTTTCAAAGCCAACGGGTCCGCCCGCGTGGGCGGGTCTCTGTCCGTCGGCAAGAACGGAAGTCCTGCCGCGGCCGACACGACCCTCGACGTCCGGGGACCTCTGGTGCGCCTAGACGGAGCCGGGAGCGACGCGGGCTTCCGGGCGTTCACGCGGGCCGCGGGAGGCACCGACACCTCCGTGGCCTCTTTCAGCTGCGTGAGCGGCGGGGACGAGACGGATACGTCGCGGACGGCACGTTTCGGCTGCTCCGAATACCCGCGCCGCGCTTTCTTGAGCTACGCGGACCGCGAGTGTGTGGCGATGGACGATCGGGGTTTCGTGGGCGTATCCACGCGGTCCCCCGAGGCGGAGCTGGACGTCGCGGGGCGTTTGAGGTGTAGGGGCGCCGTGCATCTGGGGGGCTCTGTGGAGACCGCGCGATACGACACGACGCACATGGCGGTGAGGGGGGACGCCACCGTGCCTCACGTCGCGGAGTTCGTGTCTGCGGAGGAAGGAGGAGGCGTGGTGCTGTGCGTGGCCAACCGTGCGCAGGCGACGTCGAGCGACTCGTACCAGACCGCGGGGCGAGTGGGCGTCTGCACGGCCGCACCGGAGCACGCACTGCACGTGAACGGCGACGTGTACACGGAGGCGTCGTATCTCAATCGGTCCGATGCGCGCTTCAAGACGGACGTTGAACCCATCGCGCAGGCGCTGGAAAAGGTGCGAAAGCTACGAGGCTACACCTTCCGCTACAAGGAAGAAAAAGAAAAGCACGCGGGTCTCATGGCGCAGGAGGTGCGCGAGGTGCTGCCCGAGTCCGTTCGAGAAGACGCGAGCACCGGCCACCTGAACCTGGCGTACGCGGAGGTGGTGCCGCTGCTGGTACAGGCGATCAACGAGCTGACCGCGAGGCTCGAGGCGTACGAGAAGAGAGAAGGCTGAGAAATACGCGTTTCCTCCTTATCTCTTATCCGACGGTGTCACCGATGAATGTTTACGAGCCCCAAAAAAGGCGAATTTTACGTAAGTCCGTTTTCGGGACTAAATCAAATCGGCCGCAGCGAAACGCCAGCATCTTTCTCCACGATGCACCGGAACTTGGTATCCCCTTTCCGGTCTACATACGACACCATGGAAAGATAGAATGGAACATGGCGTAATTCACTACTCGTAAGAGCAGGAAAGCGTTCCCGAATCCACGACTTCTAGGGTTGATTCATGTGAACCAAGTGCTCTCAAATCCAGAAGGTCGCAATCACCCATCCAAGGAACAGCCGCACCTCGGAAGTAGGTGCGCACGACCGTTGTGTCCGGACGTTTTCCATTGTAATCCCATGAGCACCTTTGCCTTCACTCTGTTCCCTCCGAAGAATCCAGACGCACTCGTGCGTTTCAACCTGGCGAAAAAGGCGTTGCGAAGAGGCGTGTTCCATTTTACCTTTCTTCACTGTCTGGATCGATGGTGACCTGAAGGGGCTCTTTTTTATCGTCGGCCAACCCTACACTTTCGATGCTCATCGACACCTCGACGCTCGAACGAATCCTCTCCATCTCTTTTTCCACACGTCTCTCCCGACGCACGTTCGCGGACACAACGGCCCGCTGATGGGTAAAGCCAGACCAAGCGTACAGATCGTCGCAGATGTTTTCCACGGACCGGATCTCTCTCATGGCGTCCAGAAGGTCGCTCCCCACTTTCGCCGGCTTCACGTCGAGCCTCCGTACCCGCAGGTTCTCGGACGCCAGGGCGTCGTTGAACCGATCCGTGAGGTGCTCGAGGAATCGCTTGCTCTCGAACGCGAAAGGACGAAACGAAATCGCGTGCCTCATGCCGTCGGCGTCTCCCGTATGTCGTCAACTGACCGCCACCCCGCAGCAACAACGGAGGATGGCGTCGTACATCGCCGGTCGGATGAGCGAAAACGTGTGTGCGGTGGAGTCCGCGATGTGTCGCTCGAGTCCTTCGAGAAAAGGGAAAGGCGGCGACTCTGAACGTACGATGACGCAAGGCCTTGTCGTGCGGTAGATGTCGTACAGCCAGTCGCAGTCGTCCACGTACATGCCGTCCCTTTGCGTCAAGAGCGCGTCCAGGATGTCCACGACCCTCCTGTCCGACACGGACTTCGTGAACACTTGCAGTCTGTCGCGACGGTCGTCGAATAAGCACACGCGCACGCCATCTGCGCAATGAAGGGGTCTGACGAACTCTATTCCTCTCCCTCCTTCCCGCAAAGCCTTCGCGATGCCGTCGTATACCCTCTAGGCCTCTTCGCGTCGTCGTGCTTCCGCAGCCTCGTTCAGTTCACGCTCGACGACGGCGTAAAAATCGCCCAACGGAGGCACGGCTCGTTTTCGGTCGTCCGACATCGGATCGAAATACATCGACGCTTTTGCCCGTATTTTATGACCGGCGATGATGCTCCCGCAAAAGCGCACGCCCCACGTGCATCGCGAGGTTCACGGGGACCGCGTTCCCGATCTGGGCGTACACGCTTCCCAGCCCCCCTTTGGTGCGCGAGAATACGTAGTCGTCGGGGAAGGTCTGGATGCGCGCGACCTCACGCTCCGTCAGCATGCGCAGGCGGTCCTTCGGGACCCGGATCAGCGCTTCCGCTCCGCGACTCTTCATGTAGCTGGCACGCACGGTGGGCGACGGCTTCTGCGGGTCCAGGAAGCGCACGTAGCCCGGTCGTTCCACGGCGCGCTTCTCGTAATACTCCTTTTTGACTCGATCGAAAAAGTAGGCCTCCGGGACCTGTCTGTGAGGCGTCAGGACGGTACACACTCGCGGGTCGAAGGACGTCACGGGGGGCGGCGGGAACACGGTCGTCGGAGGCAAGCGCTTGTCGCCCTTCCGCGCGGCCAATACGAATACCCGGCGGCGACTCTGGGGCACCTCGTAGTCCGTGGCGTTCAGGATGGCGTACGTGGCGTCATAGCCCATCTTGTCGAGATCGTGCAGGACGCGGTCGATAGCGGGGCGCGCGTCCACGGCCTTGCTCAGCATGCCCGTCACGTTTTCCACCAGAATCCAGGAGGGTCGGTACATGCGCGCGATGCGGAATGCCTGCCTCCACAGCCGGTCCTTGTCGTCGTCGTCCTTGCGGCCTCCCGCGAGAGAGAAGCTCTGGCACGGCGGACTGCAGGCGAGCAGGTCCAGCTCCCGTTTTTTTCCGTCGGGGAAGAACGCGTCCAGGTCGGCCTTGTGAACCTGCGTGGCGTCCTTGACCAGCACGTGGCCGTCGTGGTTGGCGGCGTACGTGTTGGCGGCGGGAACGTCGATTTCCACGCCGGCGACGTGTTTCCACCCCGCGGCTTTGAGACCTTGCGTGAACCCTCCGGCACCGCAGAACACGTCTATGAAGGTGGGGGCGGCGTTCGATTTCTTTTTCATGGCCGGCTTAGCTTCGCGTCGCGTCGTCGTGGTGCATTACAGTTCGCCGAGACAATCGAAAAAAATTGACGGGATCCTGGGATCCGTTCATGATCCGACACAGTGAACGACACACCAGTGAACACACATCACAAGTCATGCCCAGACTCAACGAAGAACAGCTCCTGCAGAGGCTCGCCGAGCTTCGTGGCGCATCCAAGGGCGTCAAGGAGCCGGCTAAGGACAAGAAGAAGTCCACAGAGGCGACGAAGCCATGTGTCAACTTCTCCGAGTGCCGGAACAACAAGTACCCCGGAGCCAACAAGTACTGCGCCGACTGCAAGGCGAACATCGAAGCCACGAAGGAGCTGGAGAAGAAGATCAAGCAAGACGCCAAGGCCAAGGCGGAGGCCGAGGCGAAGAGAATCGCCGCCGCCAAGGCCAAGTCCTCCGACAAGGGCAGAAAGAAGCCAGCAGCAGCGGCGGTCTCCGACGAGGACGAGGACGAGGAAGACGAAGTGGAGAAGCTTATCTCGCAGATTATCTCCGCGAAAAATAAGGGCGCTAAGAAGCCGTCTCCTGCTTCGATCAAAATCTGTCACGGGTGCGGTGTCAACGAGATGGCGCCGGGAGCTCGCAAGTACTGCCGGGATTGCCAACAAGAACGGGGAACGACAAGAAAGTAATGGGGCTCAGAATCCTTTTTTTGTTGTTATTTTCGACGGAAGAACCAAAAGCACGCGATGATCGGCGGCTCGGAAGACTTCGAGCTCCTCAGCAGTTTCCTTTTGGCTTCCACGGCCCTCCTCGTGCTCACGGTCTACCGTCGCAACGATCCCAACGCCGCCGTCCTGCGACACTACGTGTCGCGTGCGAACGTTCCCCCGAGCCACGTGAACCGCGTGGCCGCCGCCGCCCTCACGTCGAGCCTCCTTCTCCTCAGCGCCGCCTCGAGCCTGAACCTGAAATTCATTGCATTCAGAGGGATTGCGTGGCTCTCCGCCGCCGCCCGACGAGGCTCATCGCCATAAAGGTAAGGAACAGAAGAAGAAGACCGCAAAACATGAACGACATGAACGACACAGTCCGGCTGACTGATTTTGAAACACCAGGCATCGACTACGAGAGTGTTTTTTTTTCGAACGGTCTACACCGTCGAGAGGTCCATCGCGTCCACTCTCAAGCTGCTCGGCGTCATGATTACCTTCCGGAGCTCCAAGAGACAAGTGGCAGACAACGCTCGCGAAGGCTTACCAGAATATTCCAACCGAAATTCGGTCGGGGTACAAAGGGATGCCTGGTTGCGTTCAGACAGGAACAAATAATGTGTCCTTTCGAGCATGAATGACGCGAGGGCGCCGAGAAGGCCTCGGCACCGAGCGGTTCTCGCCCCCGCCGTCATCAGCCGACGAGTGGCGGCGGTGTGAAGAACGACGACGAGATCTGTTTCTCACCGGGAGTCCCCGAATTCACCATGGAATGGAATTTGGCGTGATTCGACCCGAGTGAACGCGAATCGTATGAGGAGTGGTTTGTCATCACAGTAAAGCGGCACAGGAGGCGATGAAAACCCTGCAAATACACGAATGATGGGCGATAGATAGGCTTCATAATCCGTCTCGAGGAGCCGTGGAAAGATGGCGCAGCGCGCGCAAAACATAAAATTCGAATGGATCGTGTGTCATCATCTGATTGGATCAAATCCGGAAAAATGACTCAACTTTTTGACCTTCCTTCCGACATGGTACACCAATTGCTCTGCCACCTTCCCGAGCCCGACATGTACAACATGTTGGCGACGAGCAAATCATTCAATGTTCTCGTGGATCCGGTTCAACTCCGGAAGATGAGACTGTTTCATCTCAAGAGGCTGGTTTCAGCCGCTCGTCACGGGTACATCGACGTCGTGCGCCGGCTGCTGGACTGTGTCGCGAATGCGACCGACGAAGGATACGCCTTGCTCGAAGCGTGTGAACACGGGCACTTGGAAGTCGCGCGCCTGCTGGTGGCCCACGGAGCAGACGCGAAGAATAGACGTGCCTTGGTTTTGGCGTACGAGAACGGCCACACGGAGATCGCGCGCCTGCTGCTGACCCACGGAGCAGACGCGTCAGACGACGATGCCCTGGTCATGGTGTGCAGGAACGGCCACACGGAGATCGCGCACCTGCTGGTGACCCACGGAGCAGACGCGAAGAACAGACGTGCCCTGGTTTTGGCGTGCGAGAAAGGCCACTTGGATGTCACGCGCCTGCTGGTGATCCACGGAGCAGACGCGTCAGACGACGATGCTGTGCTGCTGGCGAGCAAAAACGGCCACTTCGAAATCGTGCGCTTCCTGCTGACCCACGGAGCTCGAGCGATTCACGACAACGTCGTATTCGGTCCCTTGGCATGGGCCAGTCTGAACGGCCACGTGGACGTCACGCGTCTGCTGCTGGACAACGGAGCCTCGCCGAACGACGAACACGGGCTGAGCAATGCGAGCGCGTATGGCCACCCACTCGTAGTACGCCTGCTTCTGGACCGTGGAGCAACCGCGAACATTGAAAAGGCCATGGAACGGGCGATGTTCCAAGGTCACCCAGACATCGCAGATCTGCTCAGTACATCAATTGCGACACCGCCGTAAAGCGTCCGATTTCAACCACGTTTCTTTCGTTTGTCGACCTTTTTCTTTTCGATGCCTCCTACGCGCTGTTGACGCAGCTTCTCCCTCATCGCATCCACCGCCTGCAGCACCGTCGCGGGACGGCGTTGCGCGGAAACGGATGTCTGGCGCAGTTTTTTATTCTGTCGTTCTTCGTTTTCCTTCTCCTCTTCCTCCGCACGCCGCTTCGCTTCCGCGAGTTTGGCGTCGATGAGGTCCGAGAATGGGTGAGTCCCGTGCTCGCACAACGGCAGGTTGATCTCCGCGCAGGGCCCGAACTCGCGGCCCTCGACCGTGTCGCGGGTACAGAAACAGCGCTGTCCCACGCCGTGCTTGTCGATCTGCAGATACACCCGGCTGCTCGTGTGTTCCCGTCCGACGTTGTGGCAGTAGCGCGAGTCCAGCTTCAGAATGATGACGTGGTCCCTTTCCGTCACGCCCGTGACGCGTGCGCCGACACCGCCCTCTGCTTCTCCGCGATAATACGGCTCAGGCAGCAGCTTCATGAGACCCTCTATTCTCTTGCGCATCTCCGGGGCCGCCACGTGATGAATCGTCGACGTGAAGGATCTTCTTCTTCTTTTTCTGGAGTCTCCTCCTTCCGCTTCGTCGTCGTCATCGGGACACGAAGGGCAGCAGGGGGCCTCCTCGACGGGGAGGATGCTGCAGCGTTTCACCCAGGCGTGAACGTCCGCGGCGGCGTCGGCTATGGCCACGCAACCGGACTCTCCTCCATCCCCCTCCGCTCTCCAGAGCAGCGAAGGGACGTAGTGGTCGTCCTGTCCGTCCTTGGAACGCGAGAAGACCATACGCAGGGTGGCCTGGCGGCGACTGTAGACCGCGGCGTCGAACATCTCCCCCCACGCTGCGCCACTGTCGTCCTCCGTCAGCTCCCGCACGCACTGTTCGCGCAGCCTCATCATCCGTTCTCGCGTGACCATAACGGGACGATACTCATCCGTGGCGTTCTCCAGCCACGTCACGTGCACTCCTCTGGATCCCGGCCGCGCCTTGGTGCACACGACGGCCCTGGAAAATTCCTGGCCGCCCACTTTCCGGAACGCGCCCAGCATCCGCGCGGCCAGCGCGTGATCGTCTTCGTCATCTTCTCGATCGCGACAACGGTGCTTGGTGTCGAGATCCGCAAAGGCGTGGAAGGGCGCGTCGGGGGGCGTCATCTCCGCGACCCGGGGTTTTTCTCCGAGGGCCAGGGCGTCCGCGTACACCTCCAGGAAACGGGCGCGAGGCGGTCCAGGAGGAACCGCGGCCCGCCCGCCGTCGTAGAACACGTGGGTGAGCGGTCGGCTGCGGACGTCTTCGGCGTTCTTCGCGGGGTCCGCATAGACCCAGTGCTTGTTCTGTTTCAACCAGTCGCGCAGCGCGTCCTGACGACGCATACCCACCCGTCGCTTTTTTTCAGAGTGTTCAGAAATGACGTCGCCCCGTCATCCTCCGCGCCCTGAGCTCGCGTCTCAGCAGCAGCAAGTCAAAACACGATCACGGTCTCCGCACTCGTCTCTTCGGGCGGGGGGAGAGTCTCCTTATTCCCCTTCATCATATTCTTCTCCGTCTCCCACCTCGCGGAGATTCAGGAGCGTCTCGTGCAACGTCCGCAACCGTCGTCCGTACATGGAGGACCGCCACAACATCCGCGCCTTTCTCAGCAAACACGGGGACGTGAGTCTCCTCGCGGTGTACGACGGCCACGGCGGGTCGGAGGTGGCAGCGATGTGTTCTCTGCTGCTCCCCGGCATCATCCGCGGAAAACTGGACGAGGTGGAGGACGCCAAGGACTGGAGGACCTGGAAGGAGGTCATCGTGAAATCCATCGCGGAGCTGGACGCGCGGTGCGTCTCCGAGATCCGGGCCAAAGACGTGGGATCCACGCTGTGCATGTGCCTGTTCTCCTACTCGGTGGGCAAGGTGGTCACCGCCAACCTGGGGGATTCCCGCATGGTCTTGCTGCGGCGTCATCCTGCCCAAAATATCGCCGTACAGACGCTCACCGTGGACCACAGCTCCTCTTGTCCCCACGAGCAGGAGCGCATCGTGGCGATAGGCGGATACGTGTTCCCCGACGTTTTCGGGACTCCCAGGGTCATGGGCTGCCTGAATCTGACGCGGTCCGTCGGAGACTCTCATCTACGACCCTTCATCTCTCAGGTACCCGACGTCGCGGAGTACGACCTACGCAGGAACGACGTCCTGTTCGTCGCGTCGGACGGTTTGTGGGACGTCATCCATCCGGGTGACCTCGTGAGGGCCGCGTCCGTCGTGAAAAATTTCGCGAGGCTGCCTCGCGTCCTCACAAATGCTGCGATGATGAAGGGCAGCTCCGACAACATCACCGCCGCGATGGTCTGGCAGGACGACGAAACGATGGAAGTGCATAAAAAATCGAATCGATACGAACGCTCGGTGAGTCCGACAACTCCGAAATAATGGCGTTCAGGTCTTCGGCGGGGCTCGGCGGCGGAAAAGACGGCGACAAGCACCGACCGGCGCAGAAGCCGCGACATCAGCTGCAGCCGCAGCAGCCGCCTCGGAGGCCGCAGCGTCCACAGCAGCAGCACAAGACGCCGGATTCGTCTCGCGTGTGGGTAGACGCAGCCTCCAACATCATGCCGTATCGCCATCCCGCCCAGAAGCAGCACTCGCCGCGATACGCGATCATCGCGGGAGGAAGAAGACGCAATCCTACCACCACCCCCCGCCACTACCTGTCGTCCTTGCGTAAGGGGGAAAAGGATGAAGAAGAAGAGCCGGCGCCGCGGAGGTGCCTGATGGTCTTCATGAGTCGCGAGTCGGTCAACCGGTGCTTCATGGAGGCCCTGAGAAGCCCGGAGTACGACGACGCGGCGTGTCTACGTATCGTCACCGTGGACTTTCCCGTCCTCCTGGCGGAGTGCAAGACCTCGGGGCTGGACGTCCTGCTCACATCTCCCGACGGAAACGTGACCTACGTGTTCGCGGCGATAGACACGCCTTGCGAGGCGGTACGCGAGCGTTTGAACGACACGTTGAAATCGTGAAGAGTCACGCGTCCCGGTCTTTTTTCTTATGATTTATTGGTTCGTCGATGAACAGAACACTACAGCGAAGAGAGGTGATTTGAACACGTCTCCTCGCGACGTCTTTTATTCTCGTCGTAACAATCGGTCACGAAACGCACCAGTGCGTCGAAAGGAATTAGGTGAAGGAGAAGAAGATGCTTGTGATTCGTAAGGGATAACGTGCTCTGCCTCCTCGAGGTCATGCGCACCTACTTCCGACCTGCGATCGCTTCAGTGCGGCTGTTCCTTGGATGGGTGATCGCGGCCTTCAAGATTTGCGAGTCCTCGCTCACATCAATCAACCCTAGAAGCCGTGTATTCGGGAACGCTTTCCTGCACTCACGAGTAGTGAACTACGTCCTGTTCCATTCTATCTCTCCGCGATGTAAGCTTCGTAAAGCAACAGGTAGGACGTGGAGTTTCCTCGACGCGAAGCCCCGCCTCCCACTGCCTCGTCGTCGTCGTCCAGGCGGTCCCACGTGATACGCCGCACC
>Ga0102930_1000432_pt1 | contig 14024 bp, 13 predicted proteins | sample SalPon1_B_H2O_MG_FD_84514 | JGI IMG/M metagenome (GOLD analysis project Ga0102930, IMG submission 84514) | Salt pond water microbial communities from South San Francisco under conditions of wetland restoration - Salt Pond MetaG R1_B_H2O_MG | ecosystem: Environmental > Aquatic > Non-marine Saline... | reverse complement strand
GTCGGCGGCCGTGGTCGAACAGCCACAGAAGATCTTGGTCGACGTTTCGAGCTGGACGTGGACCTCCAGCCCGATGACGACCGCGTGTTCTCGGTTTTCGACGGCCTGCGCAGTCATTACCCGGGGTTTGGGACCCGCTGGCTAAAGGCTAACGGAGCCCCGTCTTAGTGTGACTCCCCGGACTGTCGGGCGTGGCGACCTACCGGCAGGTCGGCCCCTCGTGGTTCGGCCGTCCGCAGGACCGGCTTCGAAAACGGCAGCCAACTCCCGGCCGACACGCCGGTAAATCGTCGGTCACAGCGCGGACAGAACGGGGTTTCGAGCACCCCGAGGTCGACCGACTGGTCGCAGTTGTGGCAGACCGCCGCTGTCACCCTGTGGCGCAGCGCCTCCTGTGTGAGGTCGACGAGCGCGTCCTGTCTGGCCGCCCGCTGTCGGAGCGGTTCGAGCGCCGCTTGCCGGGTGTCGTCGACCGAATCGAGTCGCTCCTCCAGTTCCTCGATCCTCGTCACCATCCGTTCGAAGACCGCTTCGATGCTGTCGAGTTCCCCCTCAAGCCGGGCTTCGAGCTCGGCGTGAGCGGTCGCCTGCCGGTCGACGGCGGCTTCGAGTTCAGCGAGCGAGACCTCGTCGAGCGTCGACTCGATGGCGTCGAGCCGCGATTCGAGTGCCGCCAGCCGGTCGGCCTGCTCGTCGTGGCTCGGCTTCGGCTGTTCGGTGTCGACCCACTCGAACCCCGACTCCTCGGCGACGGCTGCCGTCCGACCGAGTGGCGTCGACCGTCGCGTCTCGGCGAGCGTTTCGAGAGCCCCGTTGAGCGCCCGGAGTTCGGTGGCCACCTCCGCGAGACGGTCGACCGCGACTGACGGCTCCTCGCCAGAGTGGCGAGCGGCCTCTTCGGGTTGCTCGTCGCCAACCGTCCCGTCCGGCCGCGCGTCGGCCCCGGTCGTTGCGGTGGATGTCGAGAGGTGTGCCGACAGCACATCGAGAATCCGTTCGGTGGGATCGCCACCCCGGTCGGCGTCAGCGGTCCGCTGCTGGCTGGCCTCGGAGACGGTGTCGTCTTTCTGGGTAGTGACTGTCTCGGCCTCGACCGTTCGACTGCCGTTCCGACCGGACTCTCGTTGCATCGTCCCCCGTGATTGTCTTGTTATATTTCCGTTCATTATTTTAAATTGTGGGGTTCGCCCCGGGGGTCGTGATCGATTTCGGACGGCCTCGACCGGTCGTCGCACCACCGGACCGAGCCGCCTCGCCGCGGCCACACTGGTCAGTTGTCCCACACGTGTCTGACACAGCTTTATGCGTCCGTGGGAACGTTCAACATTCATGACTAATCGAGTCGACGACCTCGAAAGCGAGATCGCAGAGCTCCGTGCGGCGGTCAACGGCCTCACCGAAGAACTCGTCGAGACCAAAGCTCGGGTCCGCGAACTCGAAGACCGCGAGGCCGCTGCCTCGGAAGCCGAGGCTGCCGAAGACGGCTTCGTCGACGCCGAGCCGGTCGACACCACCGAGACCACCAAAAGCGACGACCACGTCGAAGTCGTCGAACAGGAGCCCAGCGACGAGTCGGGCGCGTCGTCATTCGAAGCCGATAACCCCACTGAGACTGAAACGTCGACAGACGAGTCGACCGAAGACGACACGACCGAGATGGGCGACATCATCGTCGCCTAGTTCGGCGACAGTTCGTCGCCCGGTCGACACCCAATCGGCGGTCACACAGAGTACCTCATGCACATCTCAGCCCTCGTTTTGGACGGTTTCAAGAGCTTCGGGCGACCGACGCGCATTCCGTTTTACGAGGATTTCACTGTTATCACGGGGCCGAACGGCTCGGGAAAATCCAACATTATCGACGGCGTGCTCTTTGCACTCGGCCTCGCCCGAACGCGGGGCATCCGCGCCGAGAAGCTGACCGACCTCATCTACAACCCCGGCCACGACGGCGAGGAGTCGACCGGCGGCGGCACCCGCGAGGCCAGTGTCGAGGTGATCCTCGACAACAGCGACGGCACCCTCTCTCGGGAGCAGGTCGTCACTGCCGCCGGGAGCGACCGGATCGGCGAGGTCGACGAGATCACGATCAAACGCCGGGTCAAACAGACCGACGACAACTACTACTCCTACTACTATCTCAACGACCGCTCGGTGAACCTCGGGGACATTCAGGACCTGCTGTCGCAGGCCGGAATCGCCCCCGAGGGGTACAACGTCGTGATGCAGGGTGACGTCACCGAGATCATTAACATGTCGCCGTTCCAGCGCCGCGGCATCATCGACGAGATCGCCGGCGTCGCCGAGTTCGACCAGAAGAAAGAAGCCGCCTTCGAGGAGCTCGACGCCGTCGAAGAGCGCATCAACGAGGCCGCCCTCAAGATCGAGGATAAGGAAGATCGACTCGACCAGTTGGCCGACGAACGCGAGACGGCACTTCAATACCAGTCCCACCGCGGCGAAAAGGAGGAGTACGAGGGGTATCTGAAGGCCGCCGAACTCGAAGAGAAACGCGAGACGCTTGCCGAAACCGAAGCGAAAATCGAGACCAAAGAAGAGACTCTCGCCGAGCGCCACTCGACCCTCGACACCAAGCAGGGTCGACTCACCCGTCTCGAAGACGAACTCGACGACCTGAACCGCGAGATCGAGCGCAAGGGCGAGGACGAGCAGCTGGCGATCAAACGCGAGATCGAGTCGGTCAAAGGTGAGATCGACCGACTGGAGGGCCGGATCGAAACCGCCGAGGAGCGAGTCGAGACGGCCGAGAACGAACGCCGCGGCGCATTTGTCGAACTCGACCGCAAACAGGAGCAGGTCGACGATCTCGAAGGCGAGATCCGCGATCACAAAGTCAAGAAGGCCTCGATCAAGGGGACGATCCAGACCAAGGAGTCGGAGTTGGCCGAGATCGAAGCCGAAATCGAGAACGTCGACACCGAGTTCGACGAACTCAAAGCCGAGTTGAGCGAGGAGAAACAGCGGCTCGAATCGATCAAGTCGGATGCTAACGAGGCCCAACGCGAGAAGGATCGCCTGCTGGACGACGCCCGGCGGCGGTCGACCGAGGTCAGCAACGCCCGAGACGACATCGACGCTGCCCGTGAGGACCTCCCCGACCTGAAGGCGAAACTCTCGGAACTCCACAGCGAACTCGACAAGGCCGAAAAAAACCGCGAGAAGATCGAGTCGACTATCGAGACGCTCCACGACGAGCGGAGCGAACTGAAAGCGGAACTCGACGCGGTCGACGACGACCTCCGGGAGAAGCAGTCCGAATACGCCGAACTCGAAGCCAGAGCCTCGGATTCGGGCGACACCTCGTGGCCCCGTGCGGTGACGACGATCCTCAACGCGAACATGGCGGGCGTTCACGGTGCGGTCGGCGATCTGGGCAGCGTCGACTCCGAGTACGCGACCGCCTGTGAGACCGCCGCCGGAGGGCGGCTGGCTAATGTCGTCGTTGCTGACGATGGGGTGGGGTCGGACTGTATCGACTACCTCAAATCCCGGAACGCGGGGCGGGCGACCTTTCTGCCGATCACGAAGATGGACAACCGGAGTCTCCCGCGGCTGCCGAACGATCCGGGCGTCGTCGACTTCGCGCGGAATCTGGTCGACTACGACAGCCGGTTCGAGTCGATCTTCTCGTACGTCTTGGGGTCGACGCTCGTCGTCGAGGACATGCAGACCGCCCGGCAGTTCATGGGCGACTACCGAATGGTCACCCTCGACGGCGACCTCGTCGAGCGGTCGGGGGCGATGACTGGCGGCTCCGGCGGCGGCTCGCGGTACTCGTTTTCGCACTCCGGCGGCGGCAAACTCGAACGGATCGCCACCGAGATCGCACAACTGGAGGACAAACGCCGTACTCTCGACTCGGAGATCCGAGAGCTAGAAAGCGACATTGACGACGCCCGGGACCGGAAATCCGACGCCAGCGAGACGGTGCGCTCCATCGAGGCCGATATCGAACGCACGCGCGAGGAGATCGACGACACCGAAAGCGAGATCGAGCGGCTCGAAGCCCGCTTGGAGGAGATCGAGGCCGAACGCGAAGCGGTCACCGAGGAGATGGAAGCGGTCGACGAGCGAATCGAAGAACTGGAAACCGAACGCGAGGCCGTCGAGGAGACCATCGCCGACCTCGAAGGCGAGCTTGCCGACTCTGAGATCCCGGAACTCACCGCCGAGGCCGACGAGATCAAGGCCGAGATCGCCGAGCACGAGGATCGAATGGACAAAATCGACGGCCGGATCAACGAGAAACAGCTGGAACTCCAGTACGCCGAGGATGCCATCGACGACCTCCACGAGACCGTCGAGACGGCCCAAAACCGGAAGGCAGAGGCCAAAGACCAGATCACGGAGCTACAAGCCGAGATCGAGGCCAAGGAGGAGACCCTCGAAGAGAAACGGGCGGCCGTCGAGGAACTCGAAGCCGAACTCGTCGACCTCAAGGGCGACCGCGAGGACCTCAAAATCACCGTCAAGGAGGCCCAAGCCGAGCGCGACGAGGCCAAAGAAGCGGTCGCCGCGGTCCAGTCGACGCTCGAAACCCACCGCGAGACGGTCGACCGACTGGAGTGGGAGATCAACGAACTCGAAGCGACTGTCGGAGAGTACGACCCCGAGGAGATCCCCGGCCACGAGGAGGTCGAATCGCGGATCGCAACCCTGGAGGCGAAGATGGAGGCCCTCGAACCCGTCAACATGCTGGCCATCGAGGAGTACGACGAGGTCGAAGCCGAACTCGACACGCTCACCGAGGGGCGGGACACGCTCGTCGAGGAGCGGGACGGCATCCGCGACCGGATCGACAGCTACGAGGCCCAAAAGAAGTCGACGTTCATGACCGCCTTCGAGTCGATCAACGGCTACTTCGAGGACATCTTCTCGCGGCTCTCGGCAGGGACCGGCGAACTCGTGCTCGAAGACCCCGATGATCCCTTCGAGGGTGGGCTGACAATGAAAGCCCAGCCAGCCGACAAACCGATCCAACGACTGGCGGCGATGTCCGGCGGCGAGAAGTCGCTGACCGCCCTCGCGTTTATATTCGCCATCCAGCGCCACAACCCCGCGCCGTTCTACGCGCTCGACGAGATCGACGCTTTCCTCGATGCGGTCAACGCCGAGCGGGTCGGCGAGATGGTCGACGACCTCGCGGGCGACGCTCAGTTCGTCGTCGTCTCCCACCGCTCGGCCCTGCTCGAACGCTCCGAGCGTGCGATCGGCGTCACGATGCAAGACGATAATTACAGCGCCGTCACGGGCATCCAGTTCGGCGAGGACGACGCTGCTGAAAGCGGTGACGATGGTGACGACCCTGACGCCATCGAGGAGGCGACGGCCGATGACTGAGATGCCGGAGATGGCCGGGGGTGGCGGAGCGGGATCGGACGTCTCGCCGCCCGACGAGGTCGACGACGACGAGGTCGAGCCGGTCGAACTGCTCGTCCAGCTGGCCGAGGACGGCGAGATCGACCCGTGGGATATCGACATCGTCGACGTGACCGACGCCTTCCTCTCGAAGCTGACCGAGACGGACCTCCGGACGACCGCTCGCGCGCTGTTCTACGCCAGTGTCCTCCTGCGGATGAAGGGCGACCAACTGCTTTCGGATCCCGAACCCGAGGAGCCCGAACCGGAGCCGTGGGAGCAGGCGATGGCGGAGTCAGCAGAGAGCGATCCGGGATTCGATCCCGTCGACGCCCTCGAAGACGAGATGGACCGCCGACTGGAGCGCAAAACCACCCGTGGCTCCCCTGAGACGCTGGATGAACTCGTCCGGGAACTCCGGGAGGCCGAACGCGACAACTGGTGGAAGCGCCGCCGGGAGTACGACACCAGCGACTCGCCGCAGGGGTTCAGCCGCGGCACTCAGACCGTCGACTACCGGTCGGCCGACGAGCTCCGAGAGGACAACGAGCCGACCGAAAACGACGTAACTGGCACCACCCACGCCGAGGAGATCGACGACGTGATCGAGGATGTGCTCACCGTCCTCCGGCCGCAGTTCGACAAGGGCCGAGCCGAACTCCTGTATCAAGAGGTTCGGACGGCGGGCGGTCGACCGTTCATGACCTACTTGGCCTTGCTCTTCCTCTCGAACCGCGGTCGGATCCGGCTTCAGCAGGACAACCTCTTTGGGGACCTGTGGATTCAGGACCCCGACCAAGTCGAGGTCGTCGACGCTGACGACTCCGAAGACGAGTCCGATTCGGAAGCCGCAGAGTCGGAACTCGAACCGACCGCCGACTAAACGCGCTGGACATTATTTATATACTGACAGCCAGTCGACTTTTGCACCCGCCACCGCTTTTAGTGATCGTGCCCCAGACAGTCCCCGACGAGGTCGAATCCCTCCTGACTTCGGAGCCGCTCATCGCCCATCTGGCGACCAGTCTCAACGATCGCCCACACGTCGCGCCGGTGTGGTATCTGTATGCCGACGACACCGTCGAACTCGTCACTGGAGGCAAGAAACTCGCCAACATCCGCAAGAACCCGCGAGTCGCGCTGTCGGTTCAACAAGACGAGGGCGGCCACACCGAGTGGATGGTGTCGCTGCTCGGGACGGCGACGGTGGTCGACGACGAGGAGACCTTCGAGGCCGTCAACCGTCGACTCAACGAGAAGTACGACGCCGAGGAGGATGCTTACCCGGAGAACACCCCCGTTCGGATCTCAGTCGGGACTGTGAACTATCAGACGTACTAGCTACCTGCAAGCCGCCATTCGTCGTCGTTGATCTGCACAATTACATCGCGGCGGACCATCTCGTCGAGGACTTCATCGAGCCGGTCGGGCTGGGCGGTCTCCATCTCGATCCGGCCGATATCGTACCACTCGGCGAGCTTTCCTCGGATCGTCTCCCGGTCGACGGCGTCGGCGTCGACGGCCGACAGCACGCGTTCGATCAACTCCGAGAGGTCCTCGATGAAGTTCCACGGGTAGACGACCCACGTCCAGGTGTCGAGTTGTTCGCCGACGAAATCCGGCTCGAACCGACTCGTCTGGAGCAGCTGGAGGGTGGCCGTCCGCACGGTCCCATCGGTGCGGTCGGTGACGTACTCGTAGGCGTGTTCGATGGAGCCGCCGGTGTCGGCGATGTCGTCGACGATGAGCACGTCCTTGCCTTCGAGGGTGCCGTCGGGCATGGGGTAGCGGACCTGTGGCTCGTCGGCGGTCTCGCCGGTGCCGACGTAGTGTTCCATCTTGAGGCTCGTGAGGTCATCGAGTCCGAGGAAGTCACAGAGACAGCGCCCGGCGAACCAGCCGCCGCGGGCCAGCGCAACAATGACGTCGGGCTCGAAGTCGGCGGCCCGGACTTCGTCGCTGACGTCTCGACAGCGGGCATACAGGTAGTCCCAGTCCGTGATCGTGCAGTTGAACGTCTCGGTGTCGTCCATACGGGCCGTTGTGAACGACGCGGTGATAAATCGGCTGGAACGCCGTGATAGCTGTCAGTCGAGATCAAACTGCGTTCGGAGATTTTCGGTGATCTCGACGGCAGGCTCGTCGGGCTCCTCGTCGCAGGCGATCGGTTCGCGGCCGTCGAACGTCTCGTGGACGATCTTGACGCCGTCAGACAGCGTATCCAGCCCGTAGCCGCCTTCGAGCACGAACGCCAGTGCAGCGTCGTTGCGGTCGGCGATCGCCCGCATGCGGTCGGTCATCAGCGCGTAGCCTTCGGTCGTCACGTGGTGCCGGGAGATCGGGTCGTGTTGGTGGGCGTCGAACCCCGCACTGACGATCAGGAGGTCCGTGTCGAACTCCTCGAGGGCGGGATCGAGGGCCTCGTCGACGATGTGGAGGTAGTCTGGATCGCCAGCCCCGGCCGGAAGCGGTGCGTTGAGCGTCGTTCCCTCGCCGCTCCCGGTGCCGATCTCGTCGACCTCGCCGGAACCGGGGTAGATCCCCTCCTCGTGGATCGAGGCGTAGAACACGTCGTCGCTGTCGTAGAAGATGTCTTGGGTGCCGTTGCCGTGGTGGACGTCCCAGTCGAAGATCGCCGCCCGGTCGATCTCGCCCGCGTCGATCAACCCTTGAGCAGCGACCGCGACGTTGTTGAAAAAGCAAAAGCCCATCGCGTCGCCGCTGACGGCGTGGTGGCCCGGCGGTCGACCGAGCGCGAAGGGTGTCTGGCGGCCGTCAGCCCCGGCCAGTGCCTCCTCGGCGGCCCAGCGGGCGAGGCCCGCACTCTGGAGGGCCGACTCCCACGTATTTTCGGAAGCGACCGTATCGCGGTCCCAGTTGCCGCCGCCGTCCTCACAGAACTCTTCGAACTCGTCGACGTAGTCGTCGGTGTGGACCGAGGCGACGACCTCGCGGTCGGCGGTCGTGGCGTCGTGGTACTCGACGCCGTGTTGGTGCTGGAGGCCGCGTTTGATCGCCCGCAGGCGGTCGGCGGCCTCGGGGTGTCGTTCGCCGGTGTCGTGCTTCAGACAGGCCTCGCTGTATCCGAACTGCATTATTCGAAGAGGGCAAAGTAGGTCTCGATGTCGTTGGCCTGAACGGTGCGTCTGTCGGCGTGATGGGCGAGCGTGACCGCTGCTGTGGCCACGTTGTCGGCGTAATCTTCGAGAATATCGGCCAGCGCGATCCGGGCGTCCATCGACACCCGGTAGCTGTCGTCGATTTCGAGGCGGGCGATCCGGTCGATCGGGGCGACCGGGAGTTCGAGGTCCGCGCGGTCGACGACCTGATGGACGCCGAAGTCCTCCGCCATCAGGGTTTTGCGTCCGTCGGTAGTTGCCTCCGCCGCTGCCTCAGCGGCGAGTTCCGCCCCGTGGTGTTGGATACGCCGTGCCAGCTCTTCGGCGGCATCGGCGCTCACCCGGAGCGACCCCGCGTTGCGCCGGATAATCGCATCTACCGGGGCGAACGGCAACTCGACACTCATACCCAAATACGTGGGTGTGTGTCGTATAATGCTTTCCGTTACAGTCGCTCACCGGCCGGCTGTGTCGCCCTTTCGGAACCCTATGGGACGGCCCCGATCAGAACAGTTCGTCTGCGTCGATCGTCCCGTCGCGTTCCGGACCGCGAACGGTCACCTCCTCGCCGAGCCGCAAGATGTCGTTGGTCTCGACGCTCCGCGTCTCGCTGCCGTTGTCGAGGACGACCGGGTTGCCGGTCTGGACGACCGTCCCTGTGAACTCGACGGCCTCGCCAACCCCGCCGGAGTCGGTGGGATCGCCGGTTTCGGTCGACGTGCTTGTCTCGCTCCCCGCTTCTGACCCGGTCGACTCGTCTGTCGAGGCGGCCCCGTCTTCGAAGGCCGACAGCCCACCCGCGGCTGCTGCGGCTTCGGCGTCCCGTTCGGTCGTCTGGGTCGGCGTATCGGCCGGATTGTCGCCGCCTGCACCGGATTCGAGCACGCTCACCGTCGACTGCCAGCCCGCACTGGCTTCGAGGTCGTCCTGCCAGCCGTCCTGGATCTCCGCGTCGGTCACCAGCACCCGGTCGGCGAGCTCGATATCCTTGTCGGCTTTGTCGCCCCAGAGGGCGACCCGCATGTCGCCCGACTCGTCTTTGAGTCGGATGTTGCGAACTTGGCCCTGCGAGCCGTCGTCGCGGTCGAACGTGCGCTTCTCGTCGGATTCGATGACGCCGCCAGCGATGTCGACCGTCTGACCGATCTCGACGCCCCCGATGTCGGTCGTTTCGGGAACGTACTCGATGGCCTCCTCGATGGCGTCGACCGACCCACGGGAGCCGACGTGGAGTTCGAGACTGCCGTCACGTTCCTTGACGTAGCCGTCGACGATCTCGACCGACTCACCGGATTCGAACTCGTCGACGAGGTCGGCCTGTTCGTCCCACATCGTCACGCGAATCCGGCCGGTCGGGTCGCCGACCGCGAGGTTCGAGACCCGGCCCTCCGAGCCGTCGTTGCGGTCGAAGGTTCGGACCGTTCCCACGTCGAGAATCCGGCCCTTGAGGTTCACATCCGAGAGGCCCAGGGTGAGGTCTTCGACCCGGTGGACATCAAGGACTTCGACGTCGACCTCGGCGTCGGGATCGGGTTCGGCCTTGTCGACGCTGACTTCGACGCCGTTGTAGCCGTCCTTGGGTCGGCCAGCGATGCGGAGGACGTCGCCCACGTCGAGGTGGCCGTGCTGTTCGCCGTCGGGGTCGCCGACCGCCGAGATCGCCTGTTTGTCCCACATCGAGATCCGAATCCGACCGGTGCTGTCGGCGACCTCCAAGTTGACGACGTAGCCGTCCTCGGCGTCTTCGCCGTCGCGTTCGAAGGTCCGCAGCTCGCCGATGGAAACGATCTTGCTGAGGAACTTCACCTCGTCCATTCCGGGGCTGATATCCGCGATCCCGTTTACCTCCTCGTCTTTCAGTTCGTGTGCGATGAGCATGGCCGCCGTCTCCTCGTCGGCGAGCCCGCCCATCTGTTCGACCTTGTCCTCGACGGCTGCCCTGAATTCTTCGAGGGGCACGTCGGTGTCGAGGTCGTCGTAAACGTCCGCTATGACACCCATAACTATACTCTCAGGCAGGGCCAGACCGCGCATAAGCGTTGTCCTTGCGCCGGTTGCGGCCCGCTGTCGACCCGCTTTTCGGGCCCGAATACCGGGCGGTCGAAGCGCGTGGCCGACGGGCAGTTGTGGCGCGATTCGCCTGTTCGTGGCATACGCCGACTGGCGCGGAATCGGATAAAAAATCCCGGATCGGGGACGGGGCGTGTCGACGGTCGACATGCGGCCGCCGTACCGTAACCGTCTTAAGTCGACCGCGGGTACCTGAAGATGAGTCCTGGTAGGGTAGTGGACTATCCTCTTGGCTTGCGGAGCCAGGGACCGGAGTTCAAATCTCCGTCAGGACGTTCTTCCACGGCACAACACTCCGAGAGCCCTCTGTGGCTCTCGGTCTCCGTACCGTGGTAGACGAACTTCTCGGAGATTTGAGCAGGGAGCGGGAGATGAGCGAGCACCGCGAGCGAATGGGAGCGACCGAGTTCAAATCTCCGTCAGAACGTTCTTATTTATATACGCTACCAAGCCGAGCCACGCGTCGACCTCACTTAAAAACTATCGCGGAGTTGTGTGCCACACGGCCGTTTTATACTATAAGAGTAGTCGACACCTACTATCCAGTCCACCGCTTGAACGACGGCTTTAGCCCGCGTAGTCGACGCCTACCACACGATATCGGATGCCAACAGCCCCGCGTCGACGAGCAGCAGCACCGCCACAGCCCCAGCCGCCAGCCAGATCGGTCGCGTCGAGTCGACAGCCGCTCCAACGTCGTCGGCTGCGGTCGAGCCGCCGAGCCGCTTGCAGCCGACCTCGACGAGCCCGGTCAACACGAACCACAGCACCAACATCGCCACGACGAGCTGGCCACGGCCGGTACCGAAAAGCGACTCCGCGGAGTAGCCGGTTCCTGCCAGATGACCGCCGGTCGCCACGAAAACGAGCGCACTGATGCGGGTCAGCCACGACAGCCGGGTCGTAATCGCCGCCATCGCGTCGGCCGAAATCGTGCCTGCGGTCGACGCCGGGAGCACCGCCCCGACGACGAACAGCACACTCCCGGTCCAGAGCCCGGCAAACAACACGTGAACCACCTGCATCACCGCATCGATCACTGTCATACCGACTGATTGGTCGACAGCCGGATATATGCCACCGGTCGACGCCGACTCCGCGACCGAACGTGGGTGTTTGGCAAATATATCTTCCCAAATCAGAAAAACTGTTTTCACAAACTCAAGATTTAAGTGAATGGCGACTGAATAAACAGTTGCTATGAGCACGCAGAAAACCGTCCGACAGCAGTTCGGCACCGTCGAGGAATCCGAGGCGCTCCGGCTCGACGAGGAGAAGGCCGAACAGATCGTCGACGCGCTGAACACCGATCTGGCCAACGCCTACGTCCTCTACCACCAGATCCACAAACACCACTGGAACGTCGAGGGTGCGGAGTTCCTCGACATCCACGTCTTCCTCCAGGAAGCCTACGAGCACCTCGAAGAGGGTGCCGACCGGATCGCCGAACGAGCACAGGCGATCGGCGGCGTCCCGGTCGCTGGCCCGGCGAACCAACAGGAGCATGCCACCATCGAGTTCGAAGGCGAGGACGTCTACGATGTCCGGACCTCGCTGGAAAACGACCTGCTGGCCTACGCCGAGATCATCGAGGGAATGCGCGACCACATCCAGCTGGCGGCCAACCTCGGCGATCCGACGACCGAGCACATCCTCAAGGACGTCCTGACGCAACTCGAAGAGGACGCCCACCACATCGAGCACTACCTCGAAGACGACACCCTCGTCGTCGAGTCGGCGACGAAGTAATCGGTCGACGCCTCACCGGCCGATAAGCGGGTCGACGGTCCGTACTCCCGTTTTTAGTTAGGTCGACTGCAGCTTTTTCCGGACATCGTTCGCCGTGAGCGCGCCCTGTACGAGGTAGGAGGCCCCGCTGTATTTCGGCGCGATCAGTGCCGCACCGAACAGTAACGCTGCCCGCTGGGTGTCGCCGTTCTGCTGGGCACGGGCTGCTTGGACGAGCAGCGACGCGACGTTCAGTTTTTTCAGTTTGCTCCCGCTGAGGAGTTTGTCGACCGTGGGGGGTTGGTCGGTCATGGCACCGCAGTCGACGGGGCGTCGAGACAAAAACCGCGGCATATACTGCCGCCACTGACTCTCAATCGGTCCGAGGAATCGCGTAGGCACCGGCTGTGAGGAATACCACTGCGAGCCCGGCGAGCACGGCGAGATCCCCGAGGAGGGGATCGCCAGCGGCGGGGCCGTAGGTGATCGCCCGCACGCCGCGAGCGAAGTAGGTCAGCGGCGAAATCGCCACCAGCGGCCCGAACCAGTCGGGCAGCTGTTCGAGCGTGATGAAAGTATCAGAAAGGAAAAGCAAGGGCAGGGCGATAGTGTTGCTCGCCGCGATCACGCCGTCTTGGGAGTCGGCCAGTCGACCGAGCACGGCCCCGAACCCACAGAACAGGATTACTGCCAGCACGATGAACGGGACGAGCAGCGCCAGCGAGCCCGAGATCGGGATCGACGCGTCGGTCAGGAGCACGACCAAGCCGAGGATGAGCAGGCTGGCCAGCCCGATAATGGCGACGTTGACGATGGTGTGGGCGACGAGCCACTCGCTCCGGCGCAGTGGAGTGGTCGACAGCTTTTCGAACCGATTGTCGTCGCGGTGGCGGGCGATCTCGCTGCCGACCCGCGACAGCGGCGTGAACAGGACGACCGTCGCCAGATAGCCGGGGATGTAGTAGGCCGCAGGCTCCGCAAACAGCCCGCCGTCGGTCGGCTGGGTCCGGACCAGCGCGCCGAAGATCACGACGAGAATCACCGGGAAGAAGAACGTAAAGAACACGGCAGTCCGGCGGCGGAGGAAGGAGTGCCATGCGGCGACCGCTTCGGATCGAATCCGTCGACTCCGGCTCATCGATCGCCTCCTGCCAGGGCGCTCTCGGTCGGCGTCTCGGCTTCAGCGTTTTCGTCGGTGATCGCACTCGCGCCCGGCGTCAGCGCCCCCTCGAAGCGCTCGCCGGTGAGCTGCAAGTAGACGTCCTCCAAGCTGGGTTCGGTCCACGTCAGCGAGTCGTAGCTGATGCCCGCCGCCGACAGCACGTCGACCGCCGCGCCGATGTCGACCGGCGAGACGCCGTCGACGACGACCTCGCTTGGGCTAGCGGTAGCTGCAAAGTCGGCCTCGGTGAGCGCCGATACCGCCGCTCGGCTGGCGTCGGTGCCGATCACGAGCCGGCTCCGGCCACCGTGGTCGGCGATCAGGTCGTCGGGGGTGCCGACAGCGACCAACTGGCCGTCTCGAAGCAGGCCGACACGATCCGACAGTCGCTCGATCTCGTCCATCGAGTGACTAGTGAGAACCACGGTGGTCCCACCGTCGGCGAGCGATTCGAGCAGCTCCCACAGCGCCCGTCGACCCGCGGGGTCGATCCCTGTCGTTGGCTCATCTAAAAAGAGCAGATCGGGATCGTTGACCAGCGCGGTGCCGACACAGACGCGGCGTTG
>Ga0102930_1000431_pt1 | contig 14043 bp, 12 predicted proteins | sample SalPon1_B_H2O_MG_FD_84514 | JGI IMG/M metagenome (GOLD analysis project Ga0102930, IMG submission 84514) | Salt pond water microbial communities from South San Francisco under conditions of wetland restoration - Salt Pond MetaG R1_B_H2O_MG | ecosystem: Environmental > Aquatic > Non-marine Saline... | reverse complement strand
CGCCGAGGCGTATACCGTTGAGTGCGTCGGACTCAAGCAGTCGTTCACAGGCCGTGACCCACGCCGCGACGCTGCCTTTCATGTCGGCTGCCCCACGCCCGTAAAGGCGCCCATCGCGAACCGTGGGCGTGAACGGATGGCTCTGCCAGGCTTCCACAGGGCCGGTGGGCACGACATCGGTATGGCCCAGGAAAAGCAGCAGCGGGGGAGTTGAGTCCAGCGCGAGGGTGTCCTCCGGCGTACGCAAAGCCAGTAGGTTATTGACCTCACCATGAGGGAGCGAGTGGATCGCGAACCCGAGTGCGGCCAATCGCTCTGCCAGCAGCGCCTGGCACCCCGCATCCTCGGGCGTGACCGATGGCCGAGCAATAAGCGCCTCAGCAAGGGAGAGGGTGCGGCTTGGCATGGTCAGGGGCGCAGCAGCTCGTTGATGCCGACCTTGGCGCGCGTTTTGGCGTCGACTTGTTTGATGATGACCGCGCAGTAAAGGCTATGGCTGCCATCGGCGGCGGGCAGGCTGCCAGAGACGACCACGGCACCGGGGGGGATCTCACCAAAGGTGACTTCGCCTGTCTCGCGATTGTAGATCTTGGTGCTCTGGCCGATGTAAACGCCCATGGAAATGACGGCGCCTTCGCCGACAATCACGCCCTCGACGATCTCTGAGCGGGCGCCGATGAAACAGTTGTCCTCGATGATGGTGGGGTTGGCCTGCAGTGGTTCGAGTACGCCGCCAATACCAACGCCGCCGGAAAGATGCACGTTACGCCCAATTTGGGCACAGGAGCCGACCGTGGCCCAGGTGTCGACCATGGTGCCGGTATCGACGTAGGCGCCGATGTTGACGTAGGAGGGCATCAAAACGACGCCACTGGCAATATAAGCGCCACGCCGGGCGGCAGCTGGTGGGACAACGCGGACACCATCAGCTGCGAAATCGGCGCTGTTGTAGTCAGCGTACTTGAGGGCAACCTTGTCATAGTAGTCCGTTGCTCCGCCGCGCAGTCGCGTATTGGGGTGCAGCCGGAAAGACAGCAGAACCGCTTTTTTGAGCCACTGATTGACCTGCCACTGTCCATTGACCTTCTCAGCGACTCGGGCCTCACCGCGATCAAGCTGACTGAGGGCTTCTTCAACCGCCGATCGAACTTCGCCAGATGCGCTATCGGGTGTTAACGCGTCACGCTGCTCAAAGGCGGTCTCGATGATGTGCTGGATCGCGGCCATGGTCGGGTCTCCGTCAGTCAGTCTGTTCAATGAATTGGCGAATGCGCCCGAGGGCATCCTCGCAGATGCCCGTCTCTGCCACCAGCGCCAGCCGGACGCGGCCAGCGCCTGGGTCGCCCGCTGCGGTGGGTCGGGAGAGATAGCGGCCAGGCAACACCGTGACACCGGTGGTGGCATACAGCTGACGAGCAAAGGCTTCGTCGTCACCACCGGGAATGGACAACCAGAGATAAAACCCGGCCTCCGGTTCACGATAGGGAATGACGTCCTGTAACAAGCGGCTGGCCACCGCAAATTTCGTCCGATATGCCGCCCGGTTCTCGCGGACGTGTGTCTCGTCTTTCCAGGCCATCAGGCTGGCTTGCTGAACATGCAAGGGCAGGGCACAGCCCTGGTAGGTCCGGTAGGCCGCGAAGTCACGAATGAGTTGCGCGTCACCGGCAATGAAGCCGGAGCGCAGTCCCGGGACGTTGGAGCGCTTGGATAGGCTATGAAAGACCAGGCAGCCCGTGTACTCGGGACGCCCAGCGGCCTGACAGGCAGCCAGTAGGCCGAGGGGTGCCGCGGCTTCATCTCGGTAGAGCTCGCTGTAGCACTCGTCGGCTGCGATGATGAACCCGTGGGTGTCCTGCAACGCAAAAAGACGCGCCCAGAAGCTTTGCGGGAGCACGCGTCCGTTCGGATTGCCTGGGCTACACAAATAAATCAAGCCGCAGCGGCGCCAGGTGGCCGCGTCGATGCGGTCAATGTCGGGCAGCTCGTCAGAGCCTGGGTCGGTGTTCAGGTAGATCGGCTCGGCCCCAGCCAGGCGGGCAGCACCCTCATAGATCTGGTAGAACGGATTGGGCATGATCACGCCCGGACGTTCAGCGGGGTCAACCAGTGCCTGAGTGACGGCGAACAGCGCTTCGCGCGTGCCGGCAGCGGGCAGAATTTGAGTGGCGGCATCAATCCCGCCCGATGGCAGGCTGAAGCGCCATTCCAGCCACTCGGCGATGCCGGCACGGAGTGACTCTGTACCCAGAGTTGCCGGATAACGGCCGATGCTCGTGTCAATCGCTTGGCGCAGCGTCTCAGTAATGAACTCAGGCACTGGGTGCCTCGGCTCGCCAATCGACAGTGCTACGGGTGTGACGTCTGCAGGCGGGGTGACGCCCTCGAGCAACCCCCGCAGCCGCTGGAACGGATAGGGTTGCAGACGGGCCAGGCCCGGATGGGGGTGGGCCAGTTTAGACACCATCACCCCGCCGCATAATGTCGCTATCACCCTCGAACAGTTCGAGTAGTTCGCTGCGTAGTTGCTGGCGCAGCGCTGGTGTCAGCGGTGCGTTATCCGCATCGGTCAGGAAGAACACATCCTCGGCACGCTCGCCAATGGTCGCGATTTTGGCGTTTTGCACGCGCAGGCTGTGGCGTGCGAATACGCTACCGACCCGGGCGAGCAGTCCTGGCTGATCGCCTGTAATGAGCTCAACGGCTGTCCGTGCGTTGCCGGCGTCCTCGCTGAAGTCGACCTGAGTGGGCGTTTTGAAGTGGCGCAGTCGCCGTGGCAGGCCTCGGTGTCCCGGTTCAGGTGGCTTACGGGTCTCGCCGAGGACATCGGTGAGGGTCTCTCGAATAACCGCGGTGCGTTCTGCGCGCTCGAGCCCTTGGTCGGTCTCTTCCAGGACCAGGAAGCTGTCGAGGGTATAGCCGTTCGTGGTTGAGATGATGCGGGCGTCCTGGATATCCAGGCCCAGTTGATCCATTGCCGAGACCGCGAGGGCAAAAATATGGTCTCGGTCGCGGGTGTAGATAAACACCTCTGTGCCGCCACGACGGGTCTGCGGGTCAATCAGAATCAATGGAACATGCGCGGCACTGCCCGCTGAATGAATGGCCGCGGTGTGCCAAGCGACCTCATCAGCGGTGTAGCGCAGGAAGTACTCGGGTGTAAAGTGGCGCCAGATGGAGCGCACGGTCATGTGGTGTAGGCCTTGCTCTCGCAACAGTTCACGGGCGCGAGCCTGAGCCTCGCTGACGAGCTCCTCTTCGTCCACCGGCGCGCCCAATCCGCGTCGTAAAGCGCGACTGGCACGCCGATAAAGTTCAAGCAGCAGCGCCTCACGCCAGCTGTTCCACAGCTTCGGATCGGTGGCCCGGATATCGGCGACGGTTAATAAGTACAGGTAATCGAGATGGGTGAGGTCACCTGCCTCGGCAGCGAATTCATTGATAACCGCCGGGTCGCTGATATCACGGCGCTGCGCGGTCATGGACATAAGCAAGTGCTTGCGGACCAGCCAGGCGACAAAGCGACAGTCATAGCGTGACAGGCCATGCTGCAGGCAAAAGTCGTAAGCATCTTCAGCCCCGAGTTCGGAGTGATCACCCCCTCGGCCCTTGGCGATGTCATGGAACAGCCCCGCCAGATAAAGCAGCTCGGGCTTGGGAATGCGGCCATGAATCTGGCTGAGTAGTGGGAACTCCCCGCGATGCTCAGGCACGGCGAGCCGGCGCAGATTGCGCACCACCATGAGGGTATGGGTGTCGACGGTATAGACGTGAAAGAGGTCGTACTGCATACGCCCCGTGATTTGGGCGAAGGCCGGAATGTAGCGGCCGAGGAGGCCATGGCCATGCATGCGGCGCAGCGCGTGGGTAATACCCTGAGGCTGTCGCAGGATTTCCATGAACAGACTGCGGACCCGCAAGTCCTCGCGAAACCGCTCATCAATCAGGTACCGATGCTCGCGTAACTGCCGCACCGTTGCAGCGCGGATCCCACGCACCTCAGGGTGCTGTTGCATGAGCAGGAAAAGTTCAAAGATCGCAAAGGGATAGCGCTTAAAGATATTGCGATGGGTGACTTCGATGAAGCCGCGTTTGACCTGAAAGCGCTTATTGAGCAACCGCGGTTTTTCATCGACATCGCCATACAGGATGGATTCCTGATAGAGCTGTAGGAGCATTTCGTTAAGGCGATTAAGCCGCATGATCATGCGGTAATAGCGTTGCATGAATTGCTCGACGGCGAGGGTATGCTCGGCGTCCTTGTAGCCAAACTGGCGTGCGAGCTCAGTTTGGTATTCAAAGAGCAGACGATCCTCACGCCGGCCGGCCTGGAGATGCAGGGCAAAGCGCAAATCCCATAGAAAATGCTGACCTTGCAGGAGGGCGTCGTACTCACCATCGGTTAGGAAGCCAAGATCCACCAGATCACCCAGCGAGTTGGCATTAAAATGCCGTTTGGCAACCCAGCCAATCATGTGGATATCCCGCAACCCACCCGGGCTCTCCTTGAGGTTGGGCTCGAGGTTGTAGGCTGTGTCGTGATACCGCTCATGGCGGTGCTGCTGCTCAGCCCACTTCGCCTCGAAGAAGGCGGGACCGGGCCAGATGCGGAAAGGGCTGGTGGCGGCCTCCATGTCTTTGAACAGCGTCAGGTCACCATCCAGCGGCCGCGCCTCCATTAGGTTCGTGGCGACGGTGATATCCTTATCCGCCTCGGTGACGCAGTCATTAATGCTGCGCACGCTATGGCCAACCTCGATGCCGACGTCCCACAGGGCTGTGATGAAACCGGTGAGACGGACATCAAGCCCCTCCACGGGCGCTGCGGGCACGAGCACCATGAGGTCGGTGTCCGAGGCGGGGTGTAACTCGCCCCGGCCATAGCCGCCGACCGCCACAAGACACCCGATATGCGCGAAATCGCCCATAAGACGCTGCCACAACCGGGTAACGATCGCGTCCATGAGCGTTGCACGCAAAGGCACCAGCGTCGACGCAGGTGTGCCCTCTTGAAACCGTGCAGCCAGGGTTTCGTCGGCATCCCTCAGTGTTTGACGCAGGCGCAGGGCGGGGTTGGGATCGTCGTCAAGCTGGCGATCCAGTGCGTCGAGATCGAGCAGCTGGCGATCGAGGCCTTCATCTTCGGGGACAGGCGCGATGGCCACCATGTCAGTCCGCGTCACTCAGCGTGAGGATGTCGACGCCATCGTCCGTGACAGCAATGGTGTGCTCCCATTGCGCTGAGGGGCTGTGGTCTTTGGTCACCACGGTCCATTGATCCCCTAAGAGACGGGTTTCAGGCCGGCCAGCATTCACCATGGGTTCAATCGTGAAGGTCATGCCAGGTTGCAGCGTCGCGCCGGTGTTTGGTTTGCCGTAATGAAGTACCTGGGGATCCTCATGGAAGCCACGGCCAATACCATGACCACAATATTCACGCACAACTGAACAGCCTTCGCCCTCGACCAGGGCCTGAATGGCATGGCCGATGTCGCCGAGCGTTGCACCCGGTTGGACCGTGCGAATGCCGGCTTCAAGCGCTGCCTGGGCAACCTCGGTGACGCGCCGGGCCTGAATGCTGGGCTCGCCGGCAAAGTACATACGACTCGTATCGCCATGCCAGCCGTTATAAATCACCGTGACATCGATATTTAAAATGTCACCCCGCTTGAGCTTTTTCTCTCCCGGGATGCCATGACAAATCACGTGATTGACCGAGATGCAGGTCGCCTTTGGGAACCCCCGATAGTTGAGGGGGGCTGGGATGCAGTCGATGGAGTCGATGAATGCATGGCACAGCTGATCAAGCTCACCCGTGGTGATCCCTGGGCGCACATGCTCGGCGATCATATCCAGTACGGAGGCGGCGCGGCGGCCAGCCTCGCGCATCTGTTCGATCTCGGCGGGCGTTTTTGTCGTGATGCTCATGGTGTATCCGTCTGCGGGGCCGGATGACCCCGGAAATGGCGTTTTGCGCGGCATCGGAAATTGTCGCTGCAAGCCGTCTATGGTATAAACGCGACGCCCTCAGGGCAATGCAAGAAAAAATTTCACACATGCACCGACACGACTGACGGGGTGCCCCAAGGGGTTGTCAGTTGCGGGTGCATGGAGGCCTAACCCGATACAAGGAGATTTCACCATGGCCAAAGTGACCATGCGACAGATGCTGGAGGCCGGTGTTCATTTCGGCCACCAGACCCGTTACTGGGACCCGAAGATGGCGCCGTACATCTTTGGCGAGCGCAACAAAATCCATATCGTCAACCTCGAGAAGAGCCTACCGCTGTATCAGGATGCCCTGAACTACGTGGGCAAGCTGGCCGCGAATGGCGGACGGATCCTGTTTGTGGGCACAAAGCGTGCGGCACGCGATGCCGTTCGCGAAGAGGCACTGCGCTGCAAGATGCCTTATGTGAACCATCGCTGGCTCGGCGGCATGCTGACCAACTTCCGGACAGTCAAGCGCTCTATTCGTCGCTTCAAGGAGCTCCAGGAGCAGAAGCAGGACGGAACGTTCGACAAGCTCGGCAAACGTGAGGTCCTCTCCCTGCAGCGTGAGATGGACAAGCTCGAGCGTGCCTTTGGCGGCATTGTCGACATGGAGTCGCTGCCGGACGCCCTGTTCGTGGTGGACGTGGGTTTCGAGAATATTGCCATTCAAGAGGCGCGTAAGCTTGGGATCCCCGTCGTCGCCGTGGTGGATACGAACAACAGCCCCAAAGAAGTTGACTACGTCATCCCGGGCAATGATGACGCGATTCGGGCGATCCGGCTGTATTTGCATGGTGCAGCGGATGCCATTGTCGACGCGCGCATGACCACAGCGCCTGGCAGCAGCGGCGAAGATGAGTTCGTGGAGATGTCGGGCACAGCCTCCGAAGAGGTGGCCGAGCCGGCAGCTAAGGCCGCACCTGCCGCGCCGGCTGAGGCTGAGGCACCAGCGGAAGCCCCGGCAGAAGCCCCGGCAGAACCTTCTACAGAGGTGCCCGTCGAAGAACCGGCTGCGGGTGAGGCCAACGAAGCGGAGTCGCCCGCTGCCGACGACGACGCGACAAAAACTGACGGCTAGATCGAACCGAACAGGGGAACGTACAGATGGCGATTACCGCACAACTCGTCAAAGACCTGCGCGAGCGCACGGGTGCCGGCATGATGGAGTGCAAAAAGGCGCTGGTTGAAACCAGCGGTGACATGGATGCCGCTGTCGAGCACATGCGTAAGCGCGGGCTTGCCAAGGCCGACAAGAAGGCGGACCGCGTCGCAGCGGAAGGAGCCGTGGTGGCCTCGATTGCTGATAACGGCACGGCCGGCGCGATTGTCGAGATCAACAGCGAGACGGATTTTGTTGCCAACGGTGATGACTTCAAGGGCTTCGCGGGCCAAGTCGTCGAGCGCATCCTGATCAACGATCCGGCTGATCTCGGGGCGCTGATGACGTTGCCACTTGAGCCAGGCGGTCCGGACGTCGAACTGGCTCAGAAAGAGCTGGTGGCCAAGATCGGTGAAAATATCCAGGTGCGACGCTTCCAGCGCTTTGAAACCGAATCGGGCGCGGTGCATCACTACCTGCATGGTGGGCGCATTGGCGTGCTGCTGGAATTGGAAGGTGGCGATGCGGACCTGGGCCGTGATCTGTGCATGCACATCGCTGCAAGTCAGCCTGTTTGTGTGAGCGTCGACGAGGTGCCTGAAGAGCGCGCGCAGCATGAACGCGAAATTCTGATCGCTCAGGCTCAGGAGTCGGGTAAGCCACAGGAAATCATCGAAAAGATGGTTGAGGGTCGTCTTCGCAAGTGGCTTGCGGAGATCACGCTGATGGGGCAGCCGTTCGTGAAAGATCCCGATCAGACCGTGGAGGCCCTGCTGAAGAGCCGTGGCGCACGCGTCGTCCGCTTTGCCCGCCTCGAGGTGGGTGAAGGCATTGAGAAGCGCGCGGAAAACTTCGCCGAAGAGGTAGCGGCCACCATTCAAGGCAGTTAAGGGGATCCTGATGGCCGAACCGGTTTACCAACGCATCCTGCTCAAGCTTAGTGGGGAGGCGCTGCTCGGCGAAGCCGATTACGGCATTGATCCCCTGGTACTGCGTCGGCTAGCCGCCGAAATCCACGCCCTGGTTGACCGGGGCGTGGAGGTTGCGCTGGTGATTGGCGGCGGCAACATTTTCCGCGGCGCCGGCCTTGCCGAGGCAGGCATGGACCGAGTGGGTGCGGACCACATGGGTATGCTGGCGACGGTCATGAACGGACTGGCGATGCAGGATGCACTCGAGCGGGAGAATGTCTTCACTCGTGTCATGTCCGCGATCAAAATCAATCAGGTCTGTGAGGATTACATACGCCGGCGGGCGATACGGCACCTGGAAAAAGGCCGGGTTGTGATTTTTGCGGCAGGCACCGGCAATCCGTTTTTTACCACTGACTCTGCGGCGAGTTTGCGGGCCGTCGAAATCAGCGCTGATCTGATGCTGAAGGCCACGAAAGTGGACGGTGTCTATTCAGCCGATCCGATGACAGATCCCTCTGCCTTGCGCTATGACCAGCTGACTTATGATCAGGTTCTGGATGACCGGCTATCTGTCATGGACGCCACGGCGATCGTTATGTGCCGGGATCAGAACATGCCCATCGTGGTTTTTGATATTAACGAGCCCGGTGTGCTGGCGCGTATCGTTGAAGGCGAACGTGTGGGTACGCGGGTCGAGCGGGGATGAGGCAATGATAGACGAGATTGCAAAAGACGCAGATCAGCGCATGGCCAAAAGCGTTGAGAACCTAAACCAGGACTTGCACAAAATCCGCACAGGCCGCGCCCATACGAGCCTGCTCGATCAAGTGAGCGTCAGTTACTACGGCACGGATGTGCCCCTGAATCAGGCGGCTTCGGTTGCTGTCGGTGATGCGCGGACGCTGGTGGTCACGCCCTTTGAGAAAAGCATGACCGGTCCAATCGAGAAGGCGATTATGGAATCTAACCTTGGATTGACCCCGAACACGGCCGGTCAAGCGATACGGATTCCGTTGCCACCGCTGACCGAAGAGCGTCGACGCGATCTGGTTAAAGTGGTGCGCAGTGAGGGCGAGCAGGCCAAGGTGGCGGTGCGTAATATCCGCCGGGATGCCAACAGCGACTTCAAACAGCTCCTCAAGGAAAAAGAAATCACTGAGGACGAGGAAAAGCAGGGCGAAGATCGCATTCAAAAGCTGACCGATAAGCACACCCAGGCAATCGATGAGCTACTGGCTGGCAAGGAAGAGGAGCTGATGTCCGTTTAAGGCCATCAGGTCGAAAGACGCTCCCATGAACGATCCAGGTCAACCCGTGCCCGCTCACGTGGCGATCATCATGGATGGTAATGGCCGCTGGGCAGCCCACCACGGAGAGGCCCGTCATCAGGGTCACCGCGCTGGGGCCGACTCGGTCCGTGCCGTCGTTGAAGCGACGGCGCGCGCCGGGGTGAGCGCACTGACGCTGTTTGCTTTTAGCAGCGAGAACTGGCGCCGGCCCGCGAGTGAGGTCGGGATGCTGATGGAGCTCTTTCTGCGCGTGCTTGATCGTGAGACGGATCGGCTGCATGAAAATGGGATTCGCCTGTCCGTTATCGGTGATCGCACACAATTCTCCGATAAGCTGCAGAAGCGGTGCGCTGCTGCGGAGGCGCTCACCGCTCAGAATACTCGGATGCATCTGAATATCGCCGCAAGCTATGGTGGGCGCTGGGATCTGGCGGCAGCGGCTCGATCGCTGGCCGAGGAGGTCAGCCGCGGCGAGCGCGATCCCGCGTCGATTGATCAGGCGACACTCGGACAGAGGGTTTGCCTTGGCCACTTGCCGGAGCCGGATTTGTTTATTCGCACCGGCGGCGAGCAGCGGATCAGCAACTTCCTGCTCTGGCAGCTGGCTTATACGGAGTTGTATTTTACGGAAACGCTTTGGCCTGATTTCAAGGCGCCTGAGTTGCAATCCGCACTGGATTGGTTTGCAGGTCGGGAGCGTCGTTTCGGTGGTCTGGCAGCCGCTAATAAGGCAACACCCGATGCTTAGGGCACGCGTTTTGACTGCTCTGCCCCTGGGCGCTGCTGTGCTTGCCCTAATCTGGCTCGCGCCCGCATCGTGGGTCAGCGGTCTGTTTGCGCTGGTGGCGCTCCTTGGCGCCTGGGAGTGGGTGGCATTATGTGGCAGGCAGACGCTGGCCGTCCGGCTTTTGTCGGTATCGCTTTTTGCCGCTGTGCTAGCGGGGCTGAGCGCTGTCGGCGTGGCCGAACCTGCAATGCAAGAGACCTGGGGAGTGCCTGCATTGATCTGGTGGCTTGCGGTCCTTGTCCTTTTACTGGCGCAGTCACGCCGTCCCGATGCGGTCTTATTACCGCCCGCAGTGCGCATGCTCGCCGGGCTGATCACGCTGAGTTTGGCCTGGCTCGGGCTGGTTGCCATTCATGCTCGCCCTGAGGACGGGGCCTTCTGGCTAACGGTGCTCTTTGGTTTAGTGTGGGGTGCTGATATTGGGGCGTATTTCGCAGGGCATCGCTTTGGCCGGACTCGGCTCGCCCCAGCGATCAGCCCCGGCAAAACCTGGGAAGGGGTTGCCGGTGGGATGGCGATGGGCCTCGCCGTCATGGTCGTGCTCATGCTGCTGGGCAGCCGCCTTGGTGAGCCCTTCCCCGCCCTCGGGTGGCTGGTTCCTACCGCGTTATTTGTGATTGCCGCGTCTGTCGTGGGTGATCTGGGTGAGAGCGTGCTGAAGCGCTGGGTCAACGCAAAAGACAGTGGCCGTTTGCTGCCCGGACATGGCGGGGTGCTGGATCGTGTCGATGCGCTACTCGCGGCCGCGCCTGTCATGGCGACAGCGCTGATGCAGTTGCCATGAGCGGGTCAATAACGGTTCAACACCTGTGTGTTCTTGGCGCAACGGGTTCGATCGGCACCAACACGCTTGATGTAGTAGCGCGTCATCCCGACCGCTATCGCATAGTCGCGCTTACAGCCCACCAAGACGTTGCGGCGATGACCGCACTTTGCCAGCGATTCCAGCCCGTCGTCGCGGCTATGGCGGATGCTTCAGCCGCGGCGGCGTTAGCGGATGCGCTGGGTTCGGATAGCCCGACACAGGTGCTGGACGCTGAAGCCGGTGTGGTCGAAGCGGCGCTGCACCCCAGGGTAGATACCGTGGTGGCCGGCATTGTGGGCGCTGCGGGACTGGCCTCCTGCCTGGCGGCGGTCGAGGCGGGTAAGCGCGTATTAGTGGCCAACAAGGAAGCCTTGGTTGTCGCTGGTGATTTGGTCATGGCAGCGGCGCGTCGCACCGGTGCGGTAGTTTTGCCGATCGACAGCGAGCACAACGGCCTTTTCCAATGCCTGCCTGAGCGGGTGCCAGGTAGGGCGGAGCGATCGGTCGCAGACGTTGATCGTCTCGTGCTAACGGCCTCTGGTGGGCCGTTCCGGACCCGGCCGGTGGATACGCTTGCCACGGTGACGGTTGCGGAGGCGTGTGCCCACCCGAATTGGTCCATGGGACGCAAGATCTCCGTGGACTCGGCAACCATGATGAACAAGGGCCTGGAAGTCATCGAAGCGTCGCGTTTCTTTGGCCTGGCATCTGGCCAGGTGGATGTGGTGATTCACCCGCAAAGCCTTGTGCATGCGCTGGTGCAATATCGGGATGGCTCAACGCTCGCACAAATGGGTCGGCCTGACATGCGCACGCCGATCGCGGCCGCATTGGCGTGGCCTGAGCGTATCGACGCGGGGGTAAAGGGCCTGGATTTACCCCAGCTAGGGCAGCTAGATTTTGAGCCGCCAGAGCCTGAGCGGTTTCCTTGCCTCGGGCTCGCCCGCGCGGCGTTGGAATCGGGTAGTGCAAGCACCGCCGCATTGAACGCGGCCAATGAAATGGCGGTCGCGGCATTTCTATCGGAGGAGATCGGTTTTCATCGCATCGCACCGGTCATAGAGGCTACGCTGGAGGCAATGACGCACACGCCCATCAACGACCTCGACGCGTTACTGGCGCATGAGCAATCCGCTCGCGCAGTTGCGGGTGAGCATATTCGGCGCTGGAGGCAATAATGGGTGTGCTGACCAACATCTTCGGTTTTCTTTTGGTGATCGGTGTATTGGTAGCCGTGCACGAGTTTGGTCACTTCTGGGTGGCTCGGCGCGTGGGTGTGCGGGTACTGCGGTTTTCCATTGGGTTTGGCCGCCCGTTGCTGCGGCGAACCGGTGCGGACGGCACCGAATACGTCATTGCGGCGATTCCGCTGGGTGGGTATGTGAAAATGCTGGATGAGCGCGAGGGTCCCGTTGACCCAGCGCATCTGAGCCAGGCATTCAATCGCAAGCCACTCTGGGCTCGCAATGCGGTGATCGTCGCGGGTCCGGTGTTCAATTTTGCCCTCGCGATCCTGGCGTACTGGGCCGTCTTTGTGATCGGGGCCACCGAAATGCGTCCCGTGCTTGGCGAAATCCTCCCGGATACACCCGCAGAGACGGCCGGATTCCAGGCGGGCGATGAGCTTAAAGCGGTGGCCGATAGTGAGATTCAGGCCTGGGACGAGGCAGTGCTCACGCTGATACGTGCCGCGGACAACCCCGATACCCGTCATCGTCGAGCGCCCGGATGGCGCCCAAACACAGCGTGATCTGGATCTATCCAATGTACGCCTACTGGATGACCAGGGTGAGGTGCTGAACAAGATCGGTTTTCAACCGTGGCAGCCGCAGATTGCCCCGATTATTGAACAAGCGGTGGACGGCGGAGCCGCCGCTGAGGCGGGATTGCAGTCTGGCGATCGGATCGTAGCGGTTGAGGGTGAGACCGTCGAGCGCTGGGGAGAGCTGGTTGAGATGATCCAGCGTTATCCCAACGAAACCGTCAGCTTGACCCTGACGCGGGGAGACGAGCAGCGCCAGGTGACCGCCAATCTGCGGGCACGCGGCGAAGGTGATCAGCAAGTGGGTGTCCTGGGTGTGACGCCGCGGGTGCCGGAAGGGCTGTTTGAGGACATGCGCCACTCAGTCCGGTACGGACCACTGGCTGCGATCCCCAAAGCGACCGAAGCAAGCTGGCGCGCGGGGGCACTCACCGTGGAGGTGTTGGCCAGCATGGTCATTGGCGAGGCCTCGGTGAAGAATCTCAGCGGACCGATTAACATTGCCCAGTATGCAGGCGACAGTGTCTCGCTGGGGATAACGCCATTTCTGAAGTTTCTGGCGATTGTCAGCATCAGTCTTGGTATCCTGAATCTATTGCCGGTGCCTGTGCTGGATGGCGGGCATCTTTTGTACAACACGATTGAGTGGGTGCGAGGGCGGCCTCTGTCCGATGCGGCGCAGGGGATTGGGCAGCAGATTGGCCTTGCCCTGTTGGTCATGCTGATGACGCTGGCCTTCTACAACGACCTGCACCGACTGTTCGTGACCGGGGGCTAAATAAAAAGGCTGATGATGCGCAAGAGATTTGCAGCGCTTTTTTTACTGTGCGGAGCCGGTGTGGCTCAGGCATTCACGATCGAGGACATCGAGATTCGAGGGCTCGAGCGAATTGAGGAGGGTACGGTACTAAATTACCTGCCCCTTGAGCGCGGTGACGAGGTGGATGCCACCGCGAGTGCTGATGCCGTTGAGTCCCTGTTCGAGACCGGATTCTTTGACGATGTGCAGCTTCTTCGTGATGGCGGGAAGCTGATTGTAGAACTGGATGAGCGTTCCGGAATTGCGCAAATAGAATTCACCGGCAACGATGAAATCCCGGGCGACCGGCTGCGGGATGGCCTTTCGGGTGCGGGCCTCGGTGAAGGCCAGAGTTTTGACCCATCACTCCTCTCCACGATTGAGCGAGAGCTAGAGCAGCAGTACTTCGCCCTGGGGTATTACGATATCGACATCGAGAGTACGGTTTCTCCGCTGCCGCGTAATCGAGTTAGCCTTCGCCTTGATATTGAAGAGGGTGAGTCGGCTTCCGTTCAACCAATCCAATTCATCGGAAACCGAGCCTTCGATGACGATGCGCTTCGGGGTGAGTTTGAGATGGGCTCTCGGGCTTGG
>Ga0102930_1000430_pt1 | contig 14059 bp, 14 predicted proteins | sample SalPon1_B_H2O_MG_FD_84514 | JGI IMG/M metagenome (GOLD analysis project Ga0102930, IMG submission 84514) | Salt pond water microbial communities from South San Francisco under conditions of wetland restoration - Salt Pond MetaG R1_B_H2O_MG | ecosystem: Environmental > Aquatic > Non-marine Saline... | reverse complement strand
GACAACGCAAGGCTTCTGGCAGAGACTAATCAAAACTTTGACAGCGCACTGTCTATGCTAGAGGTGAACCAGCACCAGACTTACAAAGCAATAAAAGAACACATATAAAAAAACCACCCGAAGGTGGCTAAAAAGTGTTGTTGTTATGTGGCCCAGTTTAATCGCTGGGCTTCTTTTTGTACTCTCGCATAATCTTTTCGCCACTGCGGCCTACAACGTAACCCCCAAGTCCTACTTTGATGACTTCCCACATGACGGGCGGTGGCTCTAGTTGCAGCCCGCTGCCAAAGATCATATCAACGTAAGGTGCTATAAGGTAGTTGTTTGCTACAATCGCGACAAAAACTAGCATGAGCAGGGGACGCCAAGTAGAAGTGATCCAGTGCTCAGACTCGGCTTCTGCTACAATAACGTCTCTGGCAACCTGCTGGGCTGTTTGCTCGTGCTCAAGTAGAGCTATCCTGATATCTTTTGCAGCCCGTGTTGCTTGGTCTTTATCTTCAAAAAACCGAGAAAGAACATCGTCTATAGTTTTTCCTAAACCTGCCCCGAGAAGTTGTTGGATCATCTGTCTGCCTTCCCATCTAGTTTAGATAGAATCTGCCTAACCAGTGCTTTAATCTCTGCCATGTCATCACGGTAATCATCACGGCGAACATAAGTTTCGGAGGCATGGCGCTCCATCTCAGACATATCCGATTGGAGACGCTTGACCGCTTGCCAGATTGTATTCATCCACCAGCCCATTCCCATCAGAACTGTGGAGAGCAGGACGTTGATGATTAGCGTTGGCTCCATATTACTTTTCTCCAAACAGTCTATCTAAGACGGCTTTCTTCTGCTCGTCTGTGTATTCAGGCCATTGCAGCACTTCGTCTATTGTCCTGCCACACCCGATGCAAACAAAGTCGGAGTCTAGTTCACATACATCTACACATGGGGATTCCGTAGGTGTGATTTCCTGTTTTTTGGACATGGTAGTCAAAACCTATTTAGTTAGTTTAAAACAACCCGCCAACCAGCGGTTACGAAGACAACCGCAATTAGCGGAAAAATCAGATCAAGAAGCGAGTCTTTTGACCAGCCACTTACAATCCCCTCGTACCACTTGATAGGTTTTTCGCTTTGCCCCCATCTCCAGCCACGCTGCACAGCGATTTTATACTCATGCTGAGCAACCTCTCGACCAAAGTAAATTGCCATTGCTATAGCGCCAGCAAAAACAATGTTTGTTAGCGGAGCAAGGACAAGCTGAATGGCAACGGCAATGACAGCGTGCTCCAAAGCTGTTCGATACATTGTTGGCATTTATTTACTCCAACTCTTCTTCAACCCATGATTGAGAATCTTCATCCCAGTAGTAATCCTTGCCATCATCGGGCTTGGTGACGGGGGCGACCCAACCCTCACCATCGACCCATTCCCAGCTAGGATAAGGCTGTGGACGCTGCGCGACATTCCAAACCCCGTAAACTTTGCCGTCTGCAACCGACCACTCGGCTCCGTACTCATACCGGTAGCCGGGGTCAACTGGGTCGGTAGGCTTTTCTGTACCTTCAACCGGATACCAGCCCATAGCCTTTAAACGCTTGACTGGATAGCCCATAAGCTCTGGTGACAATCCAACTTCCGTTACTGCGTCATTTTCTACTTTTGCCATCGTCATAATCTTCTGTTCCTTTAAGTGTAAAGGTTAATTTTACGAGCTCCCGAGTAAAACTAGAGGACGACACGCCGGACGGGACGCACGCTGAGGTCCGAACGGTCCTTAGAACGGGCAGTCTGGAGGCCCTCAGACCCAGAACGAGGGAAGTCCTGGAACCAAGCGCGGCCATTTTCATCGGCATCGGTCGTTGACCAGTAGCGCTTAAGGTCAATCGCTTGCGCGTTGCCTTCCTTGAACAGATCAAGGAACGTCACATCCGGTATGCGTGGACTGTTCTCGTACTGGAAGCCCTCAATCGCCGATGACGGGTTAGTGCCGACCACCTGTGTACCGGGGAAAGTGCGGTTGCGGGTATCGTCGCGGTTATCCGCATTGTTGGGCTTAAAGTTGCGATACAGCAGCTCCAGCTCGTCCATTGCAGGCAGATACCACTCTGAGCCGCCGGGTGTGGCGACGGCGGGATACTGCGAGCGCACATCGGCGATAAAGCCATGCGCCTCATAGGCAGCCTCGGCCTTGGCGATAATGACGTTCGTCGCTTCGAGTCCATTCCAGCGGGTAAAGCACCCAGCCTCGCCGCCGCGGTCTTGTGTATCCCACTCCAGATCGCCGCTCGGCAGGCCCGATGCCGGGGACGCGCCACGGCCACCCTCAAGGTCTTTCGGGGCGACGATCAGCGCATAACGCAGGCCCGTCTGATAATCATCCGCTGCGATGATATTGCCAGTGAGTGTGTCAATCAGCCCGGCGTAATAGCCGCCAGCGACGGGAGCGCCGAGGAGGTTAAGTTCAATCGCCACCGCAAGGTCTACGTCTAAATCGCCACGAGTTTGCTCTCGCTGGATGAATCCTTGGGCAATTTGCTCTTTACGACCAACAAAACTCTCTACCGCGTCATCAATAGCAGATTGAGCATTTGATCCGTCTAAGCCTGAAGCACTAGCATCGTAAGTAACTTCGGTTGCAGCTAAACTAATGATCTTATCGCCAGCAACACTGTTATCCTCAAGCTGGCTCCCAGAGATAGTCCCGTCAGGAACATTGCTCATATCTTCTCTAGCGACAGGGTAGCCTCCAGCAGTTACCCCGTCGTGAACAACGACAGTCTCTTTATCAGTATCAACGGTTACCTCTGCCTCTGCACCCGTAAAACTAGAATGCTGGCTAGTCGTGCCACGCCGTAATTTAAGTTCTGTTGCCATGTTTAAATGCTCCCTAGATCAAGAGATGCTGCTAGTTTATCTTCTGTCACTGCCTGATTGGCAATCTGCGCTGTATCCACCTCATCTAGCGCAGCTAAAGCCCCAGAGTCAGAGATGGTTGACAGTGTTTGTGTGCCAGTGTGGTTGGCCCGGTCAAGGTAATAAGTTCCTTCTTGACCATCTAAAGTATCTGAGTCTACATTCAGCGCATCAACAAAAGTCTTGTCTACACGAGCGTCAATGTCATCATTAACCCGAGTTTCAGTGTAGTAAAGGTTAGTGCCCTCTGTTAGATCGCTAGTACTTTTGCCGTTAAAGTCTGTGTCAAAGTCAGAAGACTTGTAGGTAGTGACAGAAAACTCACCTGTTGTGGCGTTATAACTTAGATCGCCTGTTGCGCTTAATAGGCCACGCACTTCTGCGTCGGTTCTTTCAGTAAATGAAAACTCGCCTGTAGCAGAATTGTAAGTAAGGTCACCAGCAGCAGATAAAAGATTTCTAATGTCAGAGTCATCCCTAGCGGTCACTTCCCACTGGGAGCCATCGTAAACCTTTAGGCGATTATCTGTCGTGTTGAAATATAAATCGCCGCTCTGCAAGGCAGACCCATCGCTGCGGGTACTGGGGTCAGAAGATGCTGGGCCAATGTACACATCAGCAAAGTTAGTCACATCTGCGAGGTTTGCGGCCACTGTCGTTACGTCAGAGCTGATGCCTGAGACTGTGCTTACATCAGAGGAGACACCAGAAACTTCTGTAACATCACTGGAAATACCCGACACGGTTGTTACATCTGTATCAATTCCAGCAACAGTGACAACTTCTGAGTTAATAGCCGCTACGGAACTTACATCAGAAATACTGTTGCTTACCGTGTTTACATCTGTGATATTAGAAGAAACAGTGCCAATATCGGCTTCGTCTGCGGCTACTGTATTTACTTCGTTTGATATGCCTGCAACTGTGTTAACGTCAGCAATGTTAGCTGCTGTTGTGTTGACGTTAGAGATACTACCAGAAACTGTGTTTATATCTGAAACAATGTCGTTAAGATCCGATGCAACTGTTTCAATATCAGAAATATTGTTTACCGTAGCAGTAATATCTGAATCTATTGCTGCTACAGCAGTAATGTCATCTCTAATATCAAAAAGAGTGATAATGTAGCCATCAGGGGTGCCTACCACACCCTCAGTTGGTTGTGTGATGCTGCCTAGATCGTAGTCAAATCCTGCTCCAGCTAAGTCAGAAGCTATTACATCTACAGAATCAATGCTGCCTGAAACTGTTTGTACTTCTGTTACGTTGTCTGATACCGTAATAACATCAACAATGTTATCAGCTACCGAAGTAACATTGTCTTTGATAGAAGCTACATCTGATATTTGTAAATCAATGTCAGATACGTTTTCAACATCGTCGCTGATCGCTGCAACAGTATTTATGTTTGCTTGTTCAGCAGAACTAGGACCAATATTAGCCCATTGTCCTAAAGAAACATCATAGACTTTTGTTACGTTTAAATCAGTATTGTAATAAAGAGCGCCGTCAATTAAAGGATCACCAGCATTGTCGGTTGCAGGATCTGATGTTTTTGCACCAAGATACTTAGTTTCAAAATCTTCTAAAGTGCCTTCTGCGGCTAATTGTGCTGCTTGGGCTGCTGATTCCGCTGCCTGAGCTCCATCTTTTGCAGAAATAGCCCTGTTAACTGATTCAAGAATATCTTGAGCAGTTGCTACTATCTCGCCTTCAGATGTTGTAGCGTTTCTAGAACCTCTAAATAGTGACATTTACTGTCCTCCACCTTGTAGCTGACGCAAGCGGTTTACAACGCTCTCTCTTTCTTGCTGTGATTCAGACTCTTGGCCCACAGTCGCAGCAGGACGCGCAGCAGCACTAGGCAAAATTTCAGCCGTATCTCTAAACGGCAGGACTAACCTATCAAGAAGCTCTACTTGCTCTGTGTCAGTAAGCCTCTGTGGGTTCTTGAGCAAGTCCTTCATTACATCCTTATCTCTTACTGCTCTTACCAAAATGTTTCTAGCTTCGTCGTTCGTCAGCCTTTCAATGGCTCTTTTAGCTCGGCTAGAAAAAATGCCCGGAGTCTGGACAGTGCCTCCACCCGTTGCACCAGCAACGCCTCTGCCAACTTGAGCACCACCAACCTGAGCGATAGTTGAAAGAATTTGGTTAGGGGTGTCGGAAATAATCCCGCCGGGAGCTTGACGAGAACTGACTGTTCGCTGGATATTAGATAGTCTGTCAGCAATAGTATTAAGCCTTGTAATTTCTTCTTGATTGAACAAGCCACCTTCTACTAAATCTCCGCTGACATCGTTAATAACTTCTTTTAGTCGAGTGCCGTTAACAAAGTTAGTTTGTGTAAACTCGTCTAAAGCATTTGACGTACCAGCGGAGTCAAACATTGACTCAACAAAGCTACTTTTAAGCCCCTGCAAAGCATCGCCTGAAGTGTCTTCAGAAACGGTATCAACAAGCTCTCTAGTCAATCTTGATCTGTCTTTGCGAGCGTTAATAATGTTTCTGGCTTCTTCTCCGGGGTTGGCGTTCATAAACACAGCAGCGCCGGTTTTTTGCTTCTGATGAAGCGACATATCGCCTACGTTACTTTTTCCTACGAGACTGTCTACAAAATCCTGATTTTCAATAGCATCAGACAATTCTTTTCTTAGCTCTGGAAACTCGTCCAAAGCTGCGCGATTGTCTTTTAAAAACTTTCTTGCTGCGTTTGAATTAACAATGTTTTTGTTGGTATCAACAGACTTCTGCACAAAAACGTCGCGCATAAAATCTTCAACTTGAGTCCTAGTTTGCGGAGAGGCTCTAAGAATATCTCTAATAGCGTTAGCCCTGCCCTCGCCACTTGAGCGCAGAATAGTGTCCAGTGTTTCCGTTGTCGGACTACCAGCACCAGCTTTTGAAAAGCCAAGAATATTACCTACAGTGCCTTTAGTAAAACGGTCATTAAGATTTCGTGATACGTTTACAGCTTTTCTGTATTGATCCCCGCCGTCTACTGACATAAGATCGTCCATAAGCCGTTTTCTTACGTTAGACAACGTTCTGATCGTGCTGGCGCTTCCTCCTGCCTTTTGAGATTCACTTCTTACCATATCACCAAGCTCACTGTAAAGCTCGTGAATCTGTTTGGCGCTAGGGTTCTCTGGAAGACTGCCTCCGGTCAAACGGCCTGTTTCTTCATCAATTCTGCCAAACTCTCTTTTAAGAACAGAAGGCAATCTTCTTCGACCAGTTTCAGTAGTAGTTTCTCTTAAAATGTTTCCCCACTCTGTTTTTGCTGAAGAGCCTTGGACTACAACATCGTCTGGGGTGTTTCTCCACATGCGACGCTCGGCTGCTCGCGCTTGATCGTAAGAATCTTCAAGGATTTTTCTTGCTCTTGAAGAGGCCTCTGCTGGAGTTGTGCCTTCGCCTGCGGCTCTTTTTACGCTAGCGTCTAGCTTTAGCCCAGCCTCTTTTAATTTCAGATCAAGGAAGTTCCTGACTGCATCAGGGTCGCCTCGACCAAAAGCAAGCCCTCTAAGGGAAGTTGCTTCTTCGCTAAAAGTTCTGGCTAAGCGTTCTGCGCTTTCTGGGTCTTGAGCCATCACAGACGCCGTAATTCTGCTAAGGCCGGGGTCACCAGCCAAAGTAGATGGGGTCTCAATGCCAGCCTCTACATCTACATCTGTAGGCCTACTGATCCTTTCAGCAGATAGTTCGGGAGATAATGTCACTTCTTGGCTTCTAGTTGCAGCTCTTCTTTCTGCTCCTCGGTTTCTAAAGGTGTCTGTGAACTTTCTGCGTGCCGATCTGCCGCCTCTTACTGCGGCACCTGTTGCACTTTTTGGCGCTTTTGCAAGCCCTTCTACTAAAGACAAGGCGCTTAACCCGCCTAAAATTTCTCCTGTGGCCCTACCAAGAAAAGGGTTTGCCTCAAAAGCAGGAGAGTTCTCTAAAGCAAGTCCTCCGCCAGTAGCCCCGGCGGCAGAAGTTAGCTCTGCGCCAGCAACGCGAATAAGCGGCAACCCGGACCTAGCGGCTACACCAAGAAAAGGGATTGCGCCTGCGCCTAGTTCTTCTGCAAACCTACCGGGAACACTATCCGCTTCAACGCCCGGAGGACGAGTAGCCCCAATGCCAGAACCAGCCTCTCGAAGCCCCTCGATTGTTGGCAAAAACGAATCTGGGTCTTCAACGCCAAGAGAAGACTGCAAAAGCTCGTCGGCTGTGCCAAACACGCCTGCAAGATTGGCAAGTCCTGTGTTAAAATCAGCGGCAAGATTAAGAACAGGTTGAATGGTTTCTCTTACGCCCTGTTGGTTTTCCTCTGTAGCAGCGCCGCCTCTTTGCCTTTCTTCTCTTTCACTAGCAACTTGCGCCTGAGTTTGCTGCTTGTTACGGTCCTCTGAGGGCTGCTGACCGCCCTGCATTTCACGGAGTCTGTTAATTACATCTTCTCTAGTTGCGCCCATTATTGCGCTCCTCCGCCTCTCGACCGATTTCGTCTATCGTTTGAGCCCATGTTGTCTAATCTATCTTGCAAAGCCCCAAGAACCTCTGGGTCGTTAGGAATAGAGTCTGGGTCAAGGTTTCTAAGTTCTTGGTCAGACAGGCTTCTAATTCTATCAGCCGTTAATCTTTCTTGCCCGCCGTTTCCTGCTGCTGATTCTGGGGTTAAACCATAATTAGCTGGGTCAAGTGGCTGAAAGGGAACATTTTGTGGCCCTCCAGCTCTTTGGGAGGCGCTTTCTAAAGAAGTATTATATCGGCTAATAAAATCTCTTGAAAGTCTGCCAAGTGCAGCTTTAATCTGTCCGGGGTCGCCTGACCCTGCTCTGATGCTTTCCAAGCCTCGCTCAACTTCGTTTTTTCTAATATCACCTTGTCCGCCTTGGTCAACGTATGCTTTACTAATGGCTGCGTTTACAAGTGCGCTTTTAACAGAAGCAGAGGCGTCTGCAAGCCCGAGATTTTCAAATGTATCACTATAAGAATCTACGTCTTCGGGAGCATTAAAATCTAGCCCGGTCGTGGCCCTAATTGCACCAACAGCTTGACTCTTAAGGCTTTCTAAACCGCGAGAAACGCCACCGGGGATGCCTACGGTTTCAGGCGTAATCTGTTCTGCAAGATTGTTTGCTTCTCTAGCAAAGTTTACTGTTGTGTTTCTTAAAACTTCTAAGTCATTAAACTCATTGTCAAAGCTACCGGGCTCTCCCCTTTCGGCAGCTTGAATTGGCTCGTATTGTGCAGAGTCAACAAACTGGAACCGTGGCTGTCCTTGAGAATCAACTGTTTGTCTTGCAAGACCTCGGTTGGTCCTCACTAGAGTAACGGTCTCCCCGTTCTTGCTTCTAAACCTCCCTTGAGAAGTAACGTTAATATCGTCTTGTTCTTCAGAAACTCGATCTCCCTCGAACCGGCGCAGGCCCTGAGGAGTCACTTCTACAAGTTGGTTATTTGCTGTGCCTACAGTAACAACCCCATCCTCTGTCTCAATATCTCTTACATTAGAGAGCTCAGGCTGCTGTGGCCCAAACTGACTTTCAATCTGCCTTGCCTGAAGCAAAGAACGTGTAGCTAGCTGAGGTTGGTTAAGTTCTTGGAATCTGCCAGCAACAAAGTCTCCAAACTCTCTAGGATTAGACATTGGGTCTAGTCCACGATCAGCGACTTCTTGCTGTACCTGACGGATTGCTTCTGCTTGCTGTACTTCTTCTGGCGCATCAAGAACACCAAGTCCTTCGGCAGCAGCGCGGCCACCCATGCCAATTAAGCCTCCAAAAGAAGCACCCAATCGAGAATAAGGGTTTTGTCCTGCACCGGCAATAGCTTCGTTAAGCAGACGCGATCTGCGCCGACCTCTGCTTTCTGGTTGACTAAACACACCACCGCCTAGCAACCCACTCTGCTGTTGAGCATTGCTAGACTGACCTAGTAAATCTGATAATCCCATTAGTCCGTTAGCCATACTTAAGCTACCTTACTGTAATCGACCATTAAGTATCCGTGATCCCCTTTAAACACGGCCTCTGGTGTAATTTCCATAACCTGTTGTGCAATGACGCCCCTAGTTGGGTAAACATCAGCACCAATTTCTTCAGCTTTTTCGTTCCATTCCCAAGTGTAGGTGTATTTTCCTACTCTTTGAATATTTTTTTTAAGTCTTACATCAGAAGCAAATGCTGTAGCCCCCGCTCCCACTAAGCTGCTAAAGAAGTTAGCTTGGTTGGCGTCAGCTTGCTGTCTAAGCCCGGCAGTCCCTTCGGCTGCTTGCAGTTGTGACTGCCCGAGGTTTCCGCCAAGCTGGGCAAGCCCAAGCGGCTGTTGACCAAGACCAAGTGCAGCTTGCAGAGACTGTAGCTGCTGTCCTCTGGCCTGATCTTGTAGCCCTGCCTCAAACTGCTGTCTTGCAAGCTCCTGCTGAGCTCCTTGACCAAGTGCGCCAAGACCAAGTTGTTCAAGCCCAACAGCCTGACCAAGCAGCCCTTGACCCTGCTGGAACGCTTGCTGCTGCTGTTGCTGTGCGCCTTGCAATAGAGCCTGATTCTGTGCGGTCCGGGTGGCTTCCTGCTGTAAAGAACCAGTAGTGGAACCTAGCAAGCCTTGGTTGTACAAACGAGATTCTTGTGAAAGCCTTTGCCGCTCTAGCTCAGGGCCATATGCTCTACGTTGAAAGTCTATTGCTGCTTGAGGGTCTCTAGCAATGTCGAACTGGCTTTGTGCTCTTCCTAGCAACCCCTGCGCTTGCTCTTGAAACTCAGGCGCACGATTTAAAATATCCTGAGCTGACTGCTGCAACGCGCCAGTCTGACCAATAAGACTTGCTGCTGATGGTGTAGACGGCTGAGCCTGCCCCAAAAGGCCGCTAAAAATACCTTGCAGCTGAGGAGAAAGTCGAGCATTTACTTCGCCTCTGCCTGCTGTCGATTGACCTAAAGAAGATCTTACATTGTAAGGATTGTATTGAAGAGGGTTTACAGATTCACCACCTTCTACTCCAAACAATCCTGTTACTGCGTCTACTACACCGCCCATTATTGTCTCCTAGTCAACCTGTAAACCTCTCTTGCAACACCATCGTCGCAATTAGGTTTGTGGTCTAGTTCAAGTCCGTAAATACTCATAAACTTTTTTAGTTTTTTGTTGCTTGTTTCTGTTAAAACGTACAATGGATCAACGTGCAAATCCATTAATTTGTCTAGGTCTTTGCCAAAGTTTTGTCTGACACTTTTGTTATATTTGTAAACATCGGCGTGAATAAAATCAGCAATGCCTTTGTAATTTTCCAGCCAGATTGTGTACTCAGGTCTTTTTACAACAGCTACGCGGTGAATCATTACAACTTCATAATAAATGCAAGGGCGTAGTACGGAGGACGGTTTTCGTGGGCATTGCTTCCGCCAACGCTGCTCATGCTGTGAGTGTGGGTCCCTGAACTGTTAATAATAAGGTTGTGGTCGTGGTTAGCGTCTATTGTAAATGATCGTACTGTAGAGCCTGAACCAAAAGCTGGTTGTGTGCCTGTTATGCTTGTGTCTCGTTCAAAAATTCCGCCAGCAAAAGCTAGTGAACCAGTGTATTCTGAAAAAGATACTCGGCCTGTTAAAGCGGTTCTATTTAGACTAGTCTCGCCGCTATGAATATGACCTCCTGCGCTGTTTATATTATGACTATGCGATGGCATTTCGCTTTCTGTAAGTTGTACAGAATTTTCTCCACCAGTGTCATCAGGAAGGTAAGTGCTCCCAGCGCCAACAATAAAACGGTCTCTTAAATCTGGCGTTCCGTCTGTTCCGTCACAAATAGTCCAGCCTAATGGAATGTTACCTATGGCCCCTGACCACATAACAATCCCGCCTGAAGGGAAAGTAGAAAGCTCTGAAAGCCCACTTTCAAACTCGCTACTGTCTAATTTGCTGTTTACAGCAGAAGAAATAGCGTTAAATTCGTTATCAATCTCTGCGCCAGAAACAATCTTGTCTGGGTCTCCGCTGTTTAGCGTATCTTTAACAGCAAAGTTTGTTGCTTTATTATAATTACTCATACGGTAGATCTCCTAGAAACCTTGCCTGATTTTAAGTATAAGTCAGATCTTTGTATTTCTAATTCTGACCCTATAATTTGTGAATTAAAGCCGAATTGAACAGATTTTCCTGAGCCAGACATTCTGTAAATAATAGTCGATACAGGGTTAATTCGAGAATACTCTGCTATGTTGTATTCGTCAACACCGTATTCTGATGCAGAAAAGAAAATTTCTACATTACTAGACTCGTTGTCGTATACAGTCGGCAAGAAGTCATAGGCCCAATCAAAAGTGATATTGCTTGAGTATCCGCCCTTAACAGTAATAACAGCTTGTTTAAAAATCTTTTTAACTGTTAAGCTGTCTTCGCCGCCAGATGTCCACCCTGTTTTAAAGAAAAACTCGTAATCGTTGCCGTTGTCAGAATACCCCGAATAAAGGCCAATAAAACCTTTTTTGCCTACATAAAGGTTGTCTGACCTATCAACCGCTAAAGCAGTTGGGTTTATGTCTGTCCAAACAAAAACTCTGGCTTTGTTATCAGGTGTTTGGTATCTAAGGTTAAAATAAAAAGTTCTGTTAGAGGTGGGGAAAGATATAAGGTAATAGCCATCGTCGGGCTTGTAACAAGATTTTATGTTTTCTGGAACTTCACCCAATGAAAAAACAGAAAGAAAATCGCTTACGTTGTCTGCTAGGTTAGCAAGAGGCAAAGACCTGACATCACCTCCAGCTTGTATGTTCCTAGCAAGAGAAATAACGCCTTTTTCGGCCAAAAAAATAATATCATTGCCGATGTTTTGTACAGAGTCTCGGGCAATGCAACCTGTATTGTTTACAATGTCAACAATAGATAAGTTATTATTAGGGTCTTCTCCACCTGAATACAACACAATTTGCTTTCTTCCAAAAATAACAAGGTAGTTGTTAAATTCTTGGATAGAAACAATTTCATCTGAACCGTTTGCCCAGACGGTGTACATATTTAAGGTTCCTGAAGAACCGTTAGCAACTACACTTTCGTCTAGAAGATCACTGTATTTAATTGTCTGTTTGTCGGACTCAACATACCAAACTCTGCCCCAAGCAGCTAGTGCGTCAATAGGGTCTTGCGGCGCTTGGTCGAAACCAATTTCTTCAAAATCACCGCTGTTTGATTTTACTATTGGGCTATGTGATTCTTGAACACCAATACATTTGCCATTAAAGTTTACAAACTTCCAATTATCGTTTGTAGGCGGAGTAATGTTGCCTGTAACATCAGTAATTGATGTAGTACCTTCAAAAATGCTATTATTAGCCGTAGAGATAATTCTTGACTCTTCCCCAGAATCTATGTATTCGTGCAATACTTTTATATCTGCCCCGTTTGCAATTTCTGTTTGGTTTGTTGCTTGCCAACCATTCCTTGCAGCTATAACTGCTGAATTAGAGACTATGCAATTTCTTGCAGTCGTACACCACTGTGGCCCAATCTCTAGGCCGCTGGATTTAGTGTTAATACCATAAGCGCCCGGAGCAATAACAGAAATTGGAGTAAGTTCTTTAGCCATATTTAAACAACATACCAGTTGGGTTCATCAGAGCTATTTTCTGCATCCCAGCTAATTGCGTCTCCTAGGGCAGTTTGAAATTCTTTGAAAGCCAAATCTGACAAGTAACCTTGGTCTTCACCTCGTTCATAAATAGCTCTTGACCAAGCTCCAAAAATAATTGGTTGGATTGGGCATTGTATCTGTGTTGAGTCATCATCCCCATTTGTTGCTAAATCATCTTGAGGAATAATAACATCAAAGTTGAGCGAATATTCTTTATCTGGAATAGGGTACAGATCTACGATAACATCTCCGTCATCGTCAAACCCGTTAAACTCAAACCACTGCGGCTGATTTTCAGTTACGTCATCGTGGTTAAGCTGTCTTGACATCCAGCGAGTGCTGGGTGACTTTTGTAGGAAGACATCTTCTGTGTCATTAAAAACTGCCGCCCTGCCAAGGTAATCCTTGACAAGACGAAAGCGCCGGGTTGAGCCCGTCAATGAATATCGAAACACACCTTGTTCGGTTGTTACCTGAATGGTGTTTTTAAGGTGCGTCCAATTCCAAGCATCCTCTACCTCTCTTTTGGCGTCATTGACAAAAGTGCCAACAAGCCTTGTATAAGCGTTGTTGTCAACTGAACTCGCTTCACGCTCTCTAAGGCGTCTGAGGACTGAGTTTACTGCTGAGAGGTAGGTAGCCATTCTTATTCCTCAGTTTCGTCTGTGTACGTCTTCTTTGGGCGTCCTGCAGGTTTTTTCTCTGCCTTCTTGTAACGCTTAACGCGCCAAAGATTCTGGTCCCAGTGTTCTTCGGTTACTTCAAACGTATTTCCGGTTTTAGTGTCTTCAACTGTTACCATGTAAACCTCTTAAGAAAAGCCGGGGGAGAAGCCCTCCCCCAGCCTAGTATTGCCTACCTACGATTAGGAAGGAACAACTGCGACGATTGCTGCATCGTCACGAAGCTCTGCGGTGCCGTAGAGCATGTCTACGGTAAGCAGATCACCAAGGTACTCCTGCTTGTACTGAGTCTGTACACGCGGTGAAAGCTGAGTTGCTAGAACCATTGCGCTCTCGTGGAACATGGCAGCGGCGCGGTAGTCCGTGCTGTCGTCATCAGCAGTGACCGTTGGGACATTGCTTGAGACGTAGACTTCTACACCGTAGATGTTGCCCACACGACCGTTACGGATGCTGTTCTGAGCACCAGTCTCGCCGACGAATGCCTGCTCGGTGAAGCGATCAATGCCGAGAAGGTTGTTCTTCTCAACAGGTGGAATTACGAGATAACGCTGTGAGTTCGGAACGTCAGCGTCGTCCAGCGTCTGAATCATGGTACGGATACCAGCATCAGTAAGGGCTGCGCCGTTACCGCTGTTGGTGTTGGCTGTCGGATCAAACTCCGTTGAACCGTCTGTACCAATGACTGCACCGCTGTAGTCAGTGCCGCCCTGAAAACCAGCAAACAGTGCGCCAAGATCGCTATCAGCCCGCTTGGCAAGCGCAAAACCTGCGTCATCAGTGTAGAACTGACGAAGCGTGTTAAGAGCCTGAGTCTCCACAATGTCTTCAATAAGACGGGAATACTCGAAATG
>Ga0102930_1000429_pt1 | contig 14076 bp, 13 predicted proteins | sample SalPon1_B_H2O_MG_FD_84514 | JGI IMG/M metagenome (GOLD analysis project Ga0102930, IMG submission 84514) | Salt pond water microbial communities from South San Francisco under conditions of wetland restoration - Salt Pond MetaG R1_B_H2O_MG | ecosystem: Environmental > Aquatic > Non-marine Saline... | reverse complement strand
TCACTGGTTGCTAGGCTGATATTAGTGACAGCACCGCCGCTGGGCATGTATTTTGTGTCAGGGTCCCGGCCTAGTGTGCCGGCTAGGATGACCTTGTTTACGCCTCTTGCCATGAATGGGTTCCTATTGATAATTGCGTTATGTCTAAAGTATTCCTGAGCGTTTTTAATTTTACGCAGAAGTCTCCGAAAATGCACGGAGCGCTTCATGATCAAGCTGCTGACGATCAACTTTTAAATAAGCCACCTGTTCTTGTGGCACCAGTGCTACTTCATGCACACCGCTGATCGCCAATAAGTCTTGTTGCAGTGTTTGCCAATTGGTCGGAGCTTGCTTGAGGCGTAACACGCGACTGCTATGAAAGCGGGGTTTGGGTAATTGGCGTGCAACTAATAACCAGATTAAGCTGATCAAGGTGCTAAAAATAAAGACACCCATAATGCCACTATGCTGCTGTAGCAAACCGCCTGCAAGGCCACCAACGAATATGCCTAAAAACTGAGCACTGGTATAAACACCCATCGCCGTACCCTTGGCCTCCACTGCTGCATATTTGGCGACTAATGAGGGTTGCACGGCCTCTAAAAAATTAAAGCCAATGAAAAACACTAAAAAAGCCAGCAATAAGGGCAGGGTATAGTAGTGGCCACCGGCTAAGACAGCTTCTGCTAAGGCGAGCAAGGCGATTGAGGCGAGCAAAAGCGGTTTAATAAGTTGATATTTTTCCGCCAAAATAATCAAAGGTAACGCGCAAACAAATGAACCAACAAAAACAGGTAAATAGACACGCCAATGCTCAGCCAGCGCTAAACCGAGTTGTTCTTGAAACAAGTTAGGGATAACTAAAAAATTAGCCGTCATGATTAAGTGTAAGCAAAACACGCCAAAATCTAAGCGTTGCAGCGATGGGTTACGTAAAGCTTTACCAACATAGTCACGCAAAATCCCTGCATCACGATGGGCGCGATATTGCGGCGGCGTTGGTACAACAAAAGCTACCAATACCATTCCACACAACGCTAGTACCAACGTGACCCAAAAAATACCCGCCAGTCCCGCCCAAGCATCCAGCAGTGGCCCTAAAATCATCGCTAGCATAAATGATAGGCCAATGCTCATACCGATAAAGGCCATGACACGAGCACGGTGTTTTTCGCGGGTTAAATCAGCCGCTAAAGCCATCGTGGCAGCCGCAATAGCGCCTATACCCTGCAAAAAACGCCCTGCGATCATTAGCCAAATCGAATCCGCTAAAGCCGCACATAAACTACCCAAGGCAAATACCAATAACCCCCCTAAAATAACCGGCTTACGCCCAAAGCGATCTGAGGCTATACCTAATGGAATTTGCAAGGTGGCTTGTGTTAAACCATAAATACCGATCGCGACACCGATCCATAAAGGTGTGGCTCCGGGTAGTTGCTCTGCTTTGAGCGCGAAAACGGGCAGAACCATGAATAGACCTAGCATGCGGACAGCGTAAACTGCTGCTAACGAGAGAGCGACGCGCCATTCTAAAGCATTCATGTTGGCCTCTTTAAAGAAAGTCGGAGTTCAGGGCAGGCATGTTAGCGCTTCTTGCTGTGTTGAGACAATGTTCATGATACTCATTTTATCTTGATGTAACACAAGGTAAATTAACCTTTATCTCTAGTATACTCCTTTGTCTATAGCATCATTAGCCAACAGCCAAATACCCAAAGAGTCTAGTTTATGAGTACAGTGCAAATTATCCAGCCCAAGCATGCGATCCAGCCGCGTTCTATTAAAGGTCGCTTCCGCCGTCTGAAAACAGGGGTCATGCTACTGGCTTACAGTGTTTACTTCCTATTACCATGGCTACGTTGGGAGCGTTCTGTCGGGCCGGATCAAGCGGTCATGTTTGATATTCCACAGCGGCGTTATTACTTGTTTGACATTGTGATGCATGCCCAAGATATTTTTTGGCTAACTTTGTTGCTGATTTTTGCGGCCGTGCTGCTGTTTTTTGTCACGAGCTTATTAGGGCGGGTGTTCTGCGGTTATTTTTGCTTTCAGACCTTGTGGACGGATGCGTTTCGGTTGATTGAAAAAACGGTGCAGGGCGATCGTGTGGCACGGCTTCGCTTGGATAAGCAAGCTTGGACGATTGAAAAAGTCTGGAAAAAAGGTCTTACGCACTTTCTATGGGTGTTTTTGGCTTTCTGGACAGGTTTGACCTTTGTGTTGTATTGGGGCGATGCGTTTGAACTAGTGCAGGCCTTTTTTACCGGGCAAGCACCGGCTGCCGCTTATATGACGGTACTGATTCTCACCACAACCACGTATTTAGCCGCTGCTTGGGTAAAAGAATATATCTGTATGCATATTTGCCCCTATTCACGTTTTCAAAGCGTTATGTTTGATCAAGATACCTTGGTAGTGTCTTATGATTATAACCGTGGCGAACGCGAGCAAGGACGTAAGTTACCCCTGAAAGGCTTACGGGAACGTGCTGCACGGGAAGAACAAGGTTATGGTGATTGCGTGGATTGTGGTTTGTGCGTGCAAGTCTGTCCAACGGGTATTGATATTCGTGATGGTTTGCAGATTGACTGCATTCATTGTGCGCTGTGTATTGATGCCTGTGACAGTATTATGGATAAATACGGCTGGCCACGTGGTTTAATCCGTTATACCTCAGAGCGCGTCTTAGAAGGTAAGGGGAAAACGCAGTTTTTCAAATTACGCTCGATTGGCTATGGCGTGGCGACACTGTTAGCGGCGAGCTTATTAGTGTGGAGTATTGCCAGTACGAAGCAGCTAGAAGCAACCGCTGTGCAAACGCGTAGTCCGCTTTATGTCACCTTGTCGGATGGCAGTATTCAAAATAGCTATGAGCTTAAAATCAATAATAAATCGCAAGCGCCTGCGACCTATCGTTTATCATTGGCGGGCTTGCCGCAGGCGGAAATGACTTTAGGCGCTGTTGATGTCAATAAAATTGCCGTCGAAGCTGATTCGAGTTTACGCTTATTCGCCAAAGTACGCGAGCCAAAACCATTAGCCGGTTTATCCACAACGCGTGAGTTTTACTTTAAGCTCGAGCCTTTGACTGGCAAAGTGGATGAAACCCTTATGATTCCCTCACAATTTATTTTGCCTTAGAGCAAGGAAGCAGCGTCTATATGCAGAGTTACTCGCTTATTGTCACCTTAGGTATTGGCGTACTGAGCGCCTTTATTTTGTTTTTTGTGTTTTACAAACTACTGCGCTGGAATAATAAACTAGCCGCTGTGTGTACGATTTTGCTGGTGTTAGGGGTGTATATTCCGCTGGCTGTTTTGGATTGGCCGGGCTTGGATGTCTTTGCCATTCACTTTGCTTTTTTTGTGATGAGTGGCTATGGCTTAGGGATTATTACCAGCCACCGCATTAATCGCCAACGCTTGCATGCACACTTAGGCGAGGAAGAGCCTGAAGATACGACTGCTGGTTGGTTTCATTGGGCACCGGCCAGCATTGTGGGTTTCTTTTTAGTACTAGCCATGGTAGATGCTACAATTATCACCTTGGCGAGTCGCGGTGCGAGTGCCGATTTTATGGCGCGGTTTTTGCCGGAGCCGCGTAATGCCGTAGGGCCGGTGACTTCAGTGTTTCCGGGGGCGGTTGCGAATGACTATCAAGAAAAATACGATCAATTTAATCATTATTTAGAGCAAAAAGTGGCACAAAAAGCACTGGGTTGGACGATTGCAGGCGGCTGGCAAGTCGCACCTAAAGTTGATCAAGCCGCGGTGTTTAGCTTGCAAGTGAAGGATGACAAAGGGCAGCCAGTTACAGGTGCGGATGTTGAGGTGCAATTTTTGCGTCCAGCGGATCAGCGTTTGGATAAGCGCTTTGCATTGCCTGAAGCAGGGGGCGGCCAATACGGTAATCAAATTGCCTTAGATGCACCCGGTCAATGGTCGGTTGTGGTGCGTATTACGCGCGATGACGTGCTGCACGAAATTAAAGGCGAAACACGCGTCGGGCAGGCCAGCTAAACCCCATGCCTGAGCCGCAAGCAAAACCTGTCGACTGTTTTCACTGTGGTCTACCTGTGCCCGCCGGCTGTGATTATAGCGTTGAGATTGACGGAGCAGCGCAGGCGATGTGTTGCCCTGGCTGTCAAGCAGTTGCACAAGCCATTGTGGCCAATGATTTAACCGACTTTTATCGGCTTCGCACAGAAAAAGGCAATCGCCCCGAAGATTTAATTCCTGATGCTTTGCGTGAGTTGCAGGTGTATGACGCTGAAGAGCTGCAGCGCAGTTTCGTGCGTCTGAGTGATGCGGGAGACGTGCGGGAGGCGGATTTAATTTTAGAAGGTATTACCTGTGCGGCTTGTGTTTGGCTGAATGAGCATCATGTGCAGCAATTAGCCGGTGTGTTAGATTTTCGCGTTAACTATTCGACGCATCGTGCCACGCTACGCTGGGATAACAGCGAGTTACCCTTAAGTGCTGTCCTGAAAGCGATTACTGATATTGGCTATTACGCCCATCCCTTTGACCCCGGACGCTTACAAAATTTGCAAAAAAAAGAAAAATCCGCTGCTTTGCGTCGTATTGCCGTCGCGGGTTTGGGCATGATGCAAGTCATGATGGTGGCGGTGGCGCTGTATATTGGCGAAGCAGCCGATATGAGCGTTGGGATGCAGCAGTTTTTGCGCTGGATGAGTTTGTTGATGGCAACGCCGGTGGTGTTGTATTCGGCGCGCGTGTTTTTTATTGCGGCATGGCGCGATGTGCAACGGCGGCGTTTGGGGATGGATGTGCCGGTTGCTTTGGCGATCGGCATTGCATACGTCGCTAGTATTTGGGCCACGTGGACGGGTACCGGGGATGTTTATTTTGACTCGGTCACTATGTTTACGTTTTTCCTGCTCACCGGGCGGTATTTGGAAATGGCGGCGCGGCATAAATCGGGGCAAATCGCAGAAGAATTAGTCAGGCTCATGCCCGCCACAGCGACACGTCTAAGTGCAGACGGGCAACAAAGCACGGTGCCTGTCAGTGACTTGCAAGCAGGGGATGAGGTGTTAATTCGCCCCGGCGAAACCGTACCAGCGGATGGTCGTGTCACGCGTGGCCATAGTCACATTGATGAAGCCTTATTGACGGGGGAAAGTTTACCGCGCCCGCGTCAAGTGGGCGATAAGCTAGTGGGCGGGACCTTGAATAGAGATAGTCCGCTGGTGATGCAGGTTGATAAGGTGGGCGAACAAACCACTTTAGCGGCTATCACGCGCTTATTGGAGCGGGCACAAACAGAAAAACCGCGCTTGGCACAATTGGCAGACCGGGTTGCTTCTTGGTTTGTCGTGGTCATTTTAATTGTGGCGGTGGCGGTGTTTGCTTTTTGGCATGGACGCGCCCCGGACGATGCCTTTTGGATTACTTTGTCTGTTTTGGTGGTTACTTGTCCCTGTGCCTTGTCTTTGGCCACGCCCGTTGCGTTGACGGCGGCGACGAGTTTATTAACGTCACAAGGTGTGCTCATTACGCGGGGGCCTGCTTTAGAAACGCTAGCCAAAGTAAGCCGTATGGTGTTCGATAAAACGGGCACATTAACGCAAGGTATTTTGCAGGTGGTCGCGGTTGAGCCCTTGGCTGATGTGGCGCGTGCCGATTGTAGCCGTCTAGCGGCTTCTTTGGAGCAGTCTTCTGAGCATCCGATTGCGCAAGCCTTAGTTGCACTCGCCCCACAAGCTGCCACTATGCAGGCTGTCACCGCCACGGCGGGGTGTGGGGTACAAGGCACTTGGGAAGGCGAGGTGTATCGTGTGGGGACGGCTGCTTTTGTTGCTGAATTAGTCGGGCAGGCGCCCCCCGTTATGCAGGCAGAGGCTGGTTATTCTTTAGTGTATTTAGGGCGGGCGGGGCAGTATTTAGCCGTGTTTACCTTGGCTGATGAAATGCGTAGTACAGCGCCGCAGGCGCTCAAGACCTTGCAAGACAGAGGTTTAAAAATTAGCCTATTGAGTGGCGATCATCCTAAAGTGGTACAGCGCTTAGCTGATCGCTTGGGTATGGCATGTGCTAATACACAAGGAGCCTGTTTGCCGGCAGATAAATGGCGCAGGGTGCAGGCTTATCAAGCTGAAGGTGATATTGTAGCGATGGTCGGTGATGGCGTGAATGATGCGCCGGTGTTAGCAGGGGCTGATGTCTCTATAGCGATGGGAAGTGGTTCACAGTTGGCGCAAGCGAGTGCGGATATGGTATTGCTCTCAGAGAATCTTGAGCACTTGCCCTTTGCTGTGCTGATGGCTTGTAAAACACAGCAAGTGATTTATCAAAATTTTGCTTGGGCTATTGCCTATAATATAGTGGCACTGCCGTTGGCCGCGAGTGGCTTTTTGCCGCCTTGGGCGGCTGCTTTAGGCATGTCGGCTAGTTCATTGGTGGTGGTACTCAATGCGTTGCGTTTACGTGGACGCATCGCTTAACAATTTTAGTTATCGCAGCGTAGGTGTTTAATGGAAGCTTTGTTCATGTTGATTCCCATCGCCCTTGGTGTCATGATTATTATTGCAATAGCCTTTGTTTATACGGTTAAAAGCGGGCAGTACGATGATTTGGAAGGGCCAGCCTACCGCATTCTCATGGACGATGATGATCCACGTATTCCTGGTTATAAACCGCGTGAAAACACCCAAAAAGCCGATAGTCAAAGTGAACAAGACCAGGCTGAATCCTAGAAAAGCGCTGCTTAGTGTGCTTTTACTTGCCTCTTATCTTGAAAACGCGTCACTTTGCTAATTATTAGCCATGTCATTTTCATTGAAGTGTTCTATTCTATGAAATACTTTCATTCGTATAGATGATAGACATTATTTATTGATTGGTGTTTTTTATCTTTAAATTAAAGGATAATATCCGGTAAAGGATGACCGGTAGGTAAGTTCAGGCAATAGTGGCTTTACCCCAATCCCAATAGCCACTCCTGACTTGGCAGTGTCACTAACAAGGAGAACAGTTTTAAATGTCAGACAGAAGATTACAGGTCTTCCATGCGGTTGCCCGTCTGTTGAGTTTTACCAAAGCTGCAGAAGTGCTGCATATGACTCAGCCCGCAGTAACCTTTCAAATACGTCAGCTTGAAGATCAATTCGATACCCGTCTCTTTGATCGTACTCATAATCGTGTGTCATTAACAGATGCGGGGCAAATTGTCTTTGAGTATTCTGAAAAGATTTTTGAGTTGTACGGTGAGATGGAGAATGCCATCCGTGAAATGACGGACGATATCAGTGGCTCACTCACGATTGGTGCAAGCACGACGATATCGGAGTATATGTTACCCGCCCTTTTGGGTGATTTTAAATCAAGAAACATGGATGTAAAACTGCGCTTGCGGGTTTCTAATACCGAGGGCATAGTTTCCATGGTCGAAAACAATGTGATTGATTTAGGCGTTGTTGAAGGGCCCGTGACTAATAAAAATTTATTAGTGGAGGTTTGCCGGGTTGATGAGTTAGTCGTTATTGTGCCGCCCGATCACAAACTGACTCAATTTGAGACCGTGCAAGTCAATGAATTAATGAAGTATCCCTTTATATGCCGCGAAGAAGGTTCTGGCACACGTGAGGTCACTGTGGAATATTTGCAGGCTCAGGGTGTTGATAAGCATACAGTGAATAATTGTCTGGAACTGGGTAGCCCAGAGGCCGTCAAAGGCGCAGTGGAAGCAGGTATGGGCGTTTCCGTTGTATCCGCTGTTAGCATTAGCAAAGAGCTTAAACTGGGCTCCTTAGTGGCTTTACCGCTCGATCCACCTTTAGCCCGCGATTTTTCCTTTGTTAGGCAGCGTCAGAAGTTCAAAGTACCTGCGATGGAAGAGTTGCTGGAGTTTGCACGCAACTATTGTAAGCGCATGCAAGAAAAAGCGGACAGTGAATAAGTTATAAAAGCGTTTGTGCCTGTCAATGCAACAATTATAGAATAACGCCCATTTGTATTGGGTGATATGGATCGTGCTGAGTGTCCCTAGTAACAAGCAGATGCTAAAGAAGCAGTCAGAAAAACAGTTGTGTGATTGGTTTCGTGTATTGAGCGTGCAAGATCAAGCCAGCTTATTGCGCTTTGCTGAGTTTCTGGCTGCTTCCTCTGATCAAGTTGGTGAATCTTTACCAGCCTATTTTCCCGAGCCTAATATCATTGAGCGGCCTGCTAAAGAAAGTGTGATTGACGCTATCAAACGTTTGCGTGCAAGCTATGCCATGCTAAATCCCGATATATTGCTACATCAAACTTCAGATCTAGTCGCGGAGCATATGATTAAAGGCCGTGAAGCGGCTTTAGTTATTGATGAACTAGAACACTTATTTGCTGAGGCTTACCAACAAAGCAAGCAGCAGTTTGAACAGAATTCCTAAATAGGGCAGATACACACGCCATGTTAAAGCTACTAAATGATTGGTATACCCGGCATTTTTCCAATCCACAAGTTGCCATTTTAGCGCTGCTATTACTTTTTGGTTTATTAATCATTGTTTTCGCTGGTAAAATACTTGCACCTGTGTTGGCTGCGATTGTAATTGCTTACTTACTGGATGGTGGTGTAGACCTACTTAGCTCCTTGCGCATTCCGCGCTTTGTGGGGGTCACAACCATATTTAGCTTATTCTTATTAGTCATGCTGGCTATTATTTTAGTGCTTGCGCCTATGCTAGTGCGGCAGTCAACTCAGTTCGTTCTAGAAATACCGAGCATGATAGCAACGGGTCAAGATGCGCTCATGTTACTACCAGAGGCTTATCCCAATATAATTTCAGAGCAGTTAGTGGTGGATGTGCTGGCAGGTTTGCGGGCTGAAATGTCCGAAGTCTCTAAAAAAGTATTAAGTTTCTCCGTTTCATCGGTTGTAGATGTGATTGCTTTTATGGTCTATCTTATTGTCGTTCCTTTATTGGTTTTCTTTTTTCTTAAAGATAAATATTACATTATAGATTGGTTTGCTAAGTTCATGCCGCGTGATCGCGCCTTAGTGGCGCAGGTATGGACTGAGGTGAACAGTAAAATTGTAGGCTATGTACGTGGCAAGTTTTTAGAAATTTTGATTATATGGGCAGTAACGTTCATTTCTTTCGTTGTGTTAGATTTGCAATACGCCATGCTGTTGTCGTTTCTAGTGGGCTTATCCGTGCTTATTCCTTACATCGGCGCGGCCATTGTCACTCTACCCATAGCGATTGTTGCTTACTTCCAATGGGGCTTAACGTCTGAATTCTGGTGGGTGTTGGCCGTCTATTTAGTTATCCAGTTTATTGATGGTAACTTACTCGTGCCCTTACTCTTCTCGGGTATGGTGAATCTGCACCCTGCAGCGATTATTACGGCTGTATTAGTATTCGGCGCTATTTGGGGTATGTGGGGAGTCTTCTTTGCCATCCCACTGGCTACCTTGATTCATGCAGTTATTAATGCTTGGCCAACGATTCCAGTAAGAAAAGCAGAGCGACAAATAGAGCAGCAGCCCCCAACACAGTACGCCGAATCTATTTAAGTCTCCTTTATAAGGCGATGTCCATGTAGCCCGTCTTTACGGGCTCGCGGGCAGCCGGATGATACTCACTAAGTGGATACGAATTCTGCTGGCTTAGCCAAAGCATCTGCATACGCGTCTAGCTGTTCAGCCGTTAATAATAAGACACCATCGCCACCGTGTTCGAATTCCAACCAATGAAAAGGAATATTAGGCCAAATAAGCTCCATGGCATATTGGCTATTGCCTACCTCGACTACTAAAACACCCTGGTCACTTAAATAAGAGCGAGCTTGTTGCAAAATGCGTGTGACAACGGCTAAACCGTCGCTGCCAGCTTCTAAACCTAAGCGTGGTTCATGTTGGAACTCTTGACTCATGGCGGCTAAATCTTCGGCATCGACATAAGGTGGATTACTCACAATAATGTCGTAGCGCTTAGCGGGAAGTTGTGCAAATAAATCGGATTGTAAGGCCTGCACATTCATATCTGCTTGGTGGCGTTCGATATTGATCGTAGCTACATCTATAGCAGCTTCAGAAATATCACTGAGATCCACATTCGCAAAGGGAAAAGCATAAGCGCAGGCAATTCCAATACAGCCGCTGCCTGTACATAAATCCAAAATATTATGAACCTTATCAGCGCTTGTCCACGGGTAGAATTGATTTTCTATCAGCTCAGCAAGCGGCGATCGAGGCACAAGCACGCGCTCATCCACATAAAAAGGTAAGCCAGCAAACCAAGCTTCTTGGGTCAGATAAGCGGCTGGTTTACGCTCTTTAATACGCCGTGACAGCAAATGAATAACCGTCTTTTTTTCATTACGCGTCAAGCGGCCATCAAAGAGGCTTTCGGGGGTATCAATGGGCAAATGCAGTGCATGCAAGACCAAATAGGTCGCCTCATCAATGGCTGAGGCCATGCCATGGGCAAAGGTCAATTCAGCCTGCCGAAAGCGGCTGGCGCCCCAGCGAATAAAATCGCGCACAGTCATGAGTTCTGGGTTGTCATCTGCTGCCACAGTATCCTTCCTTAAATGGTATGCCTAGTCATAAATTTGCCGTATCATCCAGCATTTTTGCCACGTTTGCCATGCCCAATGATTGTTGATTACCTGAAATCCTGGCCACTGTACATTCTACCACAGCACTTATTATCACGTGTTGTCTTGCGCTTAACACGCATTCAATCTCCCTTGGTACAACCTGCCATTCGTCTTTTTAGCTGCTATTTCCAAGTTGATCTAACTGAAGCTCAACACAGCGATCCATCTGATTACAGCACCTTCAATGAGTTTTTTACCCGTGAATTAAAAGCAGCGTCAAGACCTCTGGCTACGGGGTCGGCAACGTTGAGTTCACCGGCCGATGGGGCGATTAGTCAAGTGGGGCGTATACAGGATGGTCGTATTTTTCAGGCTAAAGGTCATGATTACTCAGCTTTGGAGTTATTAGGTGGTTTGCCTGAACGTGCAGAACCTTTCCAAAACGGCTCTTTTATGACCATTTACTTAGCGCCCCGCGACTACCACCGTGTGCATATGCCACTCAGTGGGCAGTTATTGGAGCAGGTGTATGTACCAGGTCGTTTGTTTAGCGTTGCCCCGCATACGGTGCGCACGATCCCAAGATTGTTTGCACGGAATGAGCGGGTAGTGGCTTTGTTTGACACAGACTTTGGTAAGCTCGCTATGGTACTGGTGGGCGCCATTAATGTGGCGGCGATTGAGACGGTTTGGAGTGGTTTGGTTACGCCGCCGCCGCGCAAAGCCGTGCGTCAAACACGTTTCGCAGGTATCAACTTGCAGCGCGGTGCTGAAATGGGACGTTTTAATATGGGGTCAACCGTGATTTTGTTATTAGAAGCCAATGTCGACTGGGAAAGCGCCTCTAAAGTGGCTGCCTCAGTGCGTATGGGAGCAGCATTAGGCACTGTCGTCAATCAAAAGGGGAGTTGAAACGTATGGAAAGCTATCAAAATGATTTTCTAGAATTTGCTATTGCCCATCATGTATTACGTTTTGGGGAGTTTACGTTAAAGTCTGGACGAGTGAGTCCTTATTTTTTCAATGCTGGCTTATTTCAAACGGGTGCCGCGCTTAGCCAGCTAGGGCAGTTTTATGCAGATGCGATTATGGCTTCTGGCGTGCACTTTGATATGTTATTTGGCCCCGCCTACAAAGGAATACCTTTAGCCGCAGCAACGGCTATTGCCTTGCATGAACGACACCATATTGATGTGCCCTATGCCTTTAATCGTAAAGAAGTCAAAGATCATGGTGAAGGGGGGGCGCTAGTGGGCGCACCTTTAGCAGGGCGTGTGTTGATTATTGATGATGTAATGACAGCGGGTACGGCAATGCGTGAAGCGGCTGCTTTAGTCGCTGCACAAAATGCCGAATTAGCGGGCATCGCCATTGCTATCGACCGTCAAGAACGTGGCCAAAGTGAGCTATCCGCGGTGCAAGAAATTGAAACTATGTTTAATGTGCCCGTTATTAGCATTGTTGCACTAGCGCACGTGATTGATTACGTAAAGGGACAACACGACGACACTGAGTTACTCCAAAGTATTGAAGCTTACCACGCCCGTTATGGTGTTTAACTTATTGTAAAAGCCCTCTAATCTTGGTTTGGTTAGAGGGCTTTACAAACAACTAGAACAGAAAAATCTTCGGCGTTACAGAAGATTATGACGTTTTAATTTAGTACGTAAGGTGGCGCGATTAATACCCATGCATTGGGCTGCACGTGACTGATTGCCGTGTGTATAACGCATCATCACTTCCAACATGGGACGTTCTACTTCATCCATCACTAAACGATAAATATTGCTTGCTTCATGATCACCTAGTGTGTCCAGATAATCTTGCAGTGTGCGGTGTACGGTTTCGTTCAAGGACGAATCCAAAACGCGATTTGCTGTATTCATTTTATGTAACCTTTCTTAATATCGAGCCCTTGCAGCTTCTGGGATAACCTCAAGCGCGACGGACAACTGTTTGTTGGACGTAATTTTTCAAACATCCTGTTCTTGAAATCTGATTGTCTATCCTGCCCAGATACCAGCCGTATTGCATCCATGCTTTGCGGAGGCCAGCTTCCACGCTGTAGTTGTTGTTCACAATCTTGATGTAACCATTAACGAAGCAAGCTCGTTGGACAGTGGTAAAATCGATTTGTTTCTAGTCATAACGAGTCATAAATCGTATTTTCCAATGCTCCCCAGACAAGATCACCGTATGGGCCATCAATTGCTCGGTATGCATGTATAAACTGAAAGCATGTGTCTAACAGTCGCTGTGCTTTTTCATAAGTTTACTTTAGGCAAAAAAACTCAATTTGACTGCGCAATTTTTGATTGAAACACTGTTTTTTTGGAAAAAAATCAACTCCTTCATATTTTCTGAAGCATCTTTCCAAATCACAAAATATCCTTAAAGATCATAGCTTATACATAAAAAAGACCAATAAGTGATGCTGTTAAATCAAGTTGCTAACTGACGATTTTTACCTCATAAACCAATGAAAAGCTTTCATTTCTAACGCATTACCTGAATAAAAGACTACCAGTAGTTCACAAATTAGTCATTTTGTATAGGATAGGCAATGCCAAAAGCCAGATAAAAGGACTAATAGGTTAACAAGCTACTAAAAAATACAAAAATTAACAATATATTAATGAGTTGTTTGATTAATTGTATTGGTTCAAAGCAGTACACTCACTTATAAGCTGTTTTTAGGCAGTCGCACGCGCCTTGCGTGCCTTGTCCTGCTCATGGTCTTTGTCTTTATCGCGGTCTTTATCGCGCTCACGATTTTCGCCGCGCAAGCGTTTCTCCACATCCTGAAAGCCGTCTGTACTGCGCTCTAGCACAAGTTTATCATCCGCGCGTAGTACCATGTCTGTATCAGGATAGTCACCGCGTATATCCCCACGCCGCAGTGATTTTAACGCAACGCCTAAAGAGTCGAGCTGTAAGTCAGCGATGCTCATACCCACCGCGCGATCGTTGGCCTGTAATACGGCGGTGTGTAGAAATGTTTCAGTCGTCTGCTTGGGGGTGGTGGTTTTAAGTTGTTCACCATGGAAAAAAGTTTTTAAAGCGCGATAGCCTTCGGCGCGAATACGGTCAACGACCTCAGTAATTTCTGTGCTCGGTAAATCTAAGTTCTCTAAGACACGCCGTGCGACCATCACACTAGCAGCGAGTGACTCTGGCAACACTTCAGTTGCGCCTATATTCATGAGTGCTTGCATGCTCTGATCATCGCGTACACGTACTAAAATGGGCACATCTTTCTGCTTCTTGCGTGCGGCTTCTGTAATCAGCTTAGCGGTTTCTGCGTCGGCAACTGTGATGACCACCATACGAGCGCGATAAACACCAGCAGCCACTAAAATTTCGGGTCGAGTCGCATCGGCATAATAAACACTCTCGCCCGCCTCCCAAGCCGAACTGACAATTTTGGAATCCAGTTCTAAGGCAATATAAGGAATGCCTTGCTCTTGCGCAAGAGACGTGCCAAACCTTGACCAATGCGCCGGTAGCCACAAATAATGACATGCTTATCCACTTCTTT
>Ga0102930_1000427_pt1 | contig 14101 bp, 12 predicted proteins | sample SalPon1_B_H2O_MG_FD_84514 | JGI IMG/M metagenome (GOLD analysis project Ga0102930, IMG submission 84514) | Salt pond water microbial communities from South San Francisco under conditions of wetland restoration - Salt Pond MetaG R1_B_H2O_MG | ecosystem: Environmental > Aquatic > Non-marine Saline... | reverse complement strand
TACCGCGGATGCTTTCTGTCATTTTAGTGCCGCTTTACACTGGAGTTTTAGATAATGCATCCTTTGGAAATTACTCTATCATCTTCTCCTATTTTGTGATTTTCAACGTGATTTTAGCCTATGGTATGGAGACCGCTTTTTTTAGGTTTTATACCAAAGAAAAAGGCACCTCTCTGGTGATACAAACTTCAACCTGGTCTATACTCGCAACGACAGCTTTGTTTGTAGCAGTAGCATATTCTTCAATGTCAATTATTGCAGATTTCACAAGCATAAGTCCTCAGATTTTAGAATTGATCATTTGGATTCTGGCATTAGATGCTATAGCTGTTATCCCATTTGCTTGGCTAAGAGCCAATAGCAAGCCTTTAAAGTTTGCCATTATCAAAATTATCAATGTGGTGATCAATTTGGGAATGAATGTGTTTTTCCTTTTATATTTGGAAGATTTAGCCACATCCAGTGCTTTTTTTGATTCTATTTATATCTCAAATTTTGAGGTGAGTTATATATTTATTTCCAATGTAGTGGCCAGTGGGGTTACTTTAATTTTAGTTCTGGATTTTTTCAAAAAGATAAAATTAAGATTCAGTTGGACACTTTGGAAGTCCATGATGAGGTATGCGCTTCCGGTTTTGGTAGCAGGGATTGCTTTTTCTATCAATGAAGTAGTGGACCGCTTGTTTCTCGAACGCATGTTGCCACAGGATATCGCCAAAGAACAGATAGGAATCTATTCGGCCTGCTACAAATTGGGGATGTTTATGACCTTGTTTGCTACGGCGTTTAGACTAGGTATAGAACCCTTCTTTTTTAGTCACGCGTCCACTAAAAATCCAAAGATAGCTTATGCCATGATTACTAAATATTTTGTGATTATTGGTACCCTGATTTTTCTTTTTGTAATCGTATTTATAGATGTCTTTAAAGTAATTTTGATACAAGACAAAAGCTACTGGGAGGCGATGAAAATTGTGCCTATCATACTTTTAGCCAATTTGTTTTTAGGCATTTATCACAACTTGTCGGTGTGGTACAAAGTGACAGACAAAACACATTATGGCGCCTATATATCCAGTATTGGTGCTTTATTCACCATAGGCATCAATCTTTGGCTTATCCCAAAGATGGGCTATGTAGCCTCTGCTGTGGCTACACTTGTAGCCTACGGTAGCATGATGCTACTCTCCTTTTTCTTAGGGAGAAAGCATTATGCTATTCCATATAAATATGGTAAAATCTTAACTTATCTTGTGGTTTCCGTACTATTTTCTCTAATTTCGTTTTACTATTTCAGGGAAAATTATACTGTGGGCATAGCTCTTATTTTAATATTTTGCGCAGGTCTATTTTTTACTGAAAAAGATGAAATATCTAGACTTTTGAAAAACAATACAAGCAATACATGAAAGTAAATATCATCAACCGTTCAGCATTTGATTTGCCACAGTATGAAACACCCCAGTCTGCAGGTGTAGATCTCAAGGCGAATATAGAAACGCCCCTGCATCTAGAAAGTTTAGAACGTTGCCTTGTCAAGACGGGGTTGTTTTTGGAACTACCAGCTGGTGTAGAGGCACAGGTAAGACCTAGAAGTGGGTTGGCCCTCAAAAAAGGAATTACGGTTCTCAATGCACCTGGCACCATCGATGCAGATTATAGAGGTGAAGTGGGAGTGATACTCATCAATTTATCCAAAGAAAAATTCAGCATACAGCCCGGCGACCGTATTGCTCAATTGGTATTTGCTACTCACGAGCAGGCAGATTTTCAGATGGTTGAATCCCTTTCTGAGACTGAAAGAGGCGAGGGTGGCTTTGGGAGTACGGGAGAGAAATAACCAAATATGATTCAATGTTATGACATTCAGCAAAGCATTTAAAGAAGCCATTAGTTGCCTTCCTGACAAGGAAAAAGACAAACTTTTATTTAGACTACTCAAAAAAGACCCCATTTTAGCCAAGCGTCTAGAATTTGAATTGGTAAGTGCTCAAAGCGTGGAGGAGAAGCGGGAAGAGATGGAAGAGCATATTAAAACCAGAGTGAGAGAATTTAGCGAAGGCTTCTATTCCTTAGGCTACCTCAATATGGATATCCGCTTTTTGAGTGGAGACATCACGGAGTATGTGAAAATCACCAAAGACAAATTCGGCGAAGCTAGCCTTAATCTCTTGTTGCTCAAAGAAGTTTTAAAGTATAACTCTGCTCATATCAGCAACGCAAGATGGACTTCAAAACTAATAAAAATAGCAGTGGCTCTCATCGCCAGAACTTTTAAAATCTTAACCTTAATTGAAAAACTGGATGAGGATTACTTTATAGAATTTGAAGACGACCTTCAGGAAACAGGCCAGCTTATAGGACAAAACCCTAACCTTATGAGACTAGCCATGCATTGCGGATTGGACATGAATTGGCTTATTCATGGCCATATACCAGAAAACATTTCAGAAATTTATAAGCATGTGAGAGCCCAAGGCTACCTGAGTGCAAGATATTACTAAACCCACTTTATGAAAATAATTGTCCCCATGGCCGGAAGAGGCTCAAGACTAAGACCACATACCCTTACCATCCCCAAACCCCTAATTCCTATAGCTGGCAAACCTATTGTACAGCGACTTGTAGAAGGCATTGCTGAGGTATTGGAAGAAGAGATTGATGAAATTGCTTACATTATCTCTGAAGATTTTGGTGCAGAAATTGAGGCAAAGCTGAATGCTATTGCAAAAGGCCTCAAGGCTAAATCTACCATATATTATCAAGACCAACCTCTAGGTACGGGGCATGCCATTATGTGTGCTAAACCATCTCTGGAAGGCCCTGCCGTTATTGCTTATGCGGATACCTTGTTCAAAGCTGATTTTGAACTCGACAAAGAAGCAGATGCTGTGATGTGGGTGAAGACAGTAGAAAACCCCGAAGCCTTTGGCGTGGTGAACCTCAATGATAAAGGAGAAATCACTGAGCTTGTTGAAAAACCAAAAGACTTTGTGTCCGACCTTGCGGTGATAGGCATTTATTATTTTAAAGACGTCACTCAACTAAAAAATCAACTAGAAAAGGTCCTTGAAGAACGCATCATGCATGGTGGCGAGTACCAAATCAATGATGGCATCAAAAACATGCAAGCTGATGCAAAGATTTTTAAACCTGGCAAAGTAGATGAATGGATGGATTGTGGCAACAAAGCTGTAACGGTAGAAACCAATTCCAGAATGCTGAAGTTCATTCATAAGGAAGCTAAAGAGCAGCTTATTTCTGATACTGTCCAAATAGAAAATTCTGAAATTATAGAGCCTTGTTTTATAGGTGAGCATGTATTTTTGAAAAACGCAAAAATAGGACCTAATGTTTCGATAGGTAATGGTACGATGATAGATAATTGTAGCATCACAGAGTCATTGATACAAGAAAATGCAGAAGTTTCAAATGCAAAACTCACTAATGCTATGATAGGAAATTTTGCTAAATTTAATGGAGATTTCACTTCTATAAGCCTTGGAGATTATTCCGTTTTAGAATAAAAAATATGACACAGGCCTTTCGTTTTTTTGTTGGTTTTAGTTTGGCGATAGCTAGTATTGGTTATGCACAAGACCAAGATGATCTTACGGAAGAGGTAAATATTGATCAGTTAGAGGACAACACGGATAAGTTTCAAGAACTATTTTTTGAAGCTATAGCACAGCGTGCAGTGGAGAATCCGCAACGCGCTATCGATGAACTCAACAACTGTCTCAAACTGAAGCCTAAAAGCACTGCAGTAGCGTATGAGTTAGCTAAAAATCACATCGACTTAAAAAATTATCAAGAAGCTGAAGACTACCTCAATACAACTCTCGAAGATGCTACTTATCAGGAAGACATCACTATTCATAAGCAGCTGTTTCATGTTCTGTCGATGCAAAAAAAGTATGATGAGGCCATAAAAGAAGCCCAAATCATAGCTGAAAATGATTCTGCTTATTTTCAAGAAATGGCTCATTTGTATTTGCTTCAAAATAAATACCAACTTGCCCTTGATGCCTTAGATAGCTACGATGCTAAAGAAGGAATAGATGAATTTAGAGACGAGTTTAGGATGCTTATCTATAAAGAAGGTTCACTTCTAGATCAAGGCATTAGTTTTTTCTATGATAGAGTTCAGAATTATGAAGTAGATGATAAAGCTGCTTTATTTCTAATGCAGCTATATAGACTTACAAATTCTCCTGAAAAAGCTATTGAGGTAGGAAAATCCTTGGAACAAAACCTGATAAAAGAACCAGCGTTCTACGTAGAAATGGCGCTGGCATATCTGGTGATTGCAGATATCTTAAAAGCTCAATATTACAGCAAAAAAGTAGTGCAAAGCCGCAGGCTTGGTGAGGAAGACAAAGTGAAAGTCATCAACACCTTTAAGGCTTTTGCGCTCCAAAATTCAGATGCTCAAGCAGCTTTTGTAGAGGTGCTAGACTCTGCGCTTTCTTCAGAAAAAAATTCTTCTAGCAAAGCAGAGTTGGGAGAGTTTTATAAGTCTAGAGATAAGGAGAAGGCGCTGAAGAACTTCAAACTGGCGTTGAAAAACAAGCCTAATGATTTTAAGCTAATCAAGTCGATTTTGGAGCTGGAATTGGAACTGTCTCTTTTTCAACAAGTACTAACAACTAGCGATAAAGCTTTGGAAAGTTTTCCTACTCAAGCTGTTTTGTATTATTCCAAAGGCTTTGCACTTGGGCAGCTAGATCGTCATCAGGAAGCTGTGAGCCAACTTGAAGAAGCTCAGGATTATATTTTTGAAGATAAAGAACTTCAGCAAAAGGTCGTTGAGGCCTTGATAGATGCTTACCTTGCCTTAGGAAATTCAGAACAAGCAGAGGCTTACAAACAAAAATTAATACTAATTTCAAAGTAATGAATACTAATGCATTGTATATAAGTTTTTTCTTAGGCGTTTTGCTGATGTTCTCCAGTTGCAAATCTTCTAAAATTGACGGCGCTGCAGCCAAAGAAAAATCAGCTAGAGTTGTTTTGAAAGCCTTAGAAAATAATCAGCCTCAATTTAGCACTGCAAATGGCAGGATAAAGGCAGGATATACCACTGAAGATGAGGCGCAATCTATTGCTATAACTTATAGAATAGAAAAAGATAAAGCCATCTGGATGAGTGCAAAAGTCATGGGACTACTGCCTGTGGCAAAAGTCTACATCACGCCAAATCGGTTTCAGTATTACGAAAAAATAAACAGGACTTATTTTGATGGAGATTTCAGTATGGCAGAAGAATTTTTGGGAGTAGAGGTCAATTTTGAAAACTTGCAGAATCTGCTTATTGGAAAACCTATGTACGAGCTGAAGAGAAACCAAATGCTCTATAACGATGAGGCTTATGTTTTTCTTCAGAATATAAGTTCAATCTTGGCTTACTCTGCCACGATTGATAATCGTCGTTTGCAAGTGAAATCTCAATCTTTACAAAACTCTAATAACGAAAGCTTAAAGGTAGAGTATGCGAGATTTCAAACTATAGATACCCAGAAGTTTCCTTCTAAATTACTGATGACAGCTAAGAAAGACAAAGAAGTAGTACTGATAGATTTAGAGTACCGCTCTGTTGTTTTTGATGAGGAATTAAGCTTTCCATTTTCGATACCAACCAATTATGAACGTATAGAATTGAGATGAGATTTTCCCGATACATACTTCTTTTTTTAGGGCTCACTTTGGGTTTTTCAGCTTTTTCTCAAACTAGAGAAGAACTTGAAGCCAAACGCCAAGCCATTCAGAAAGAAATAGATGAGATCAATACCATTATAAAAACTACAGCATCCAAAGGTCAATCTGCTTTGAGTGAATACGAAGACCTCCAGAAACGCATACAAGCCACTGAGCGTTTGATACAGGTGAATAACCAAGAAGCTAATTTGCTCACCAGAGAAATCAATGCCAATGCCAATAAGATAGACCGATTGAGAACTGAACTGGCACAATTGAAGGCTGATTACGAACAAATGATTCAGAAATCTTACAAAAGCAAATCTGACCAAAGTAGGATTATGTTTTTGTTTTCATCAGAATCTTTTCTGCAAGCGTATAAAAGAATTCAATATATGAAACAATTTGCCCAATACAGAAAAAAACAGGGCGAAGAAGTTATAGAACAAACGCAGAAATTGCAGGAACTAAACTCAACATTATTCGACCAAAGGCGAGACCAAGAAAAGATTTTAGCTAAAAACAGAGAGACAAAATCTAGCCTGATTGGAGACAAAAACAACCTAGAGAATCTCTTAGCTAGCATCAATCAACAGAAGAAAAAATACTCTAAAGAGCTGAAACAAAAACAAAAGGAAGCCAACAGAATAGACCGAGAAATCAATAGGCTGATACGTGAAGCCATCGCTAAGGAAAATAAGAAAGTAGGTTCTGATGCCAAATCCACCTTCAAGCTTACTCCAGAGGCGCAAGCACTAGCCAAGGACTTTGCAGAAAACAAAGGGAAGTTGCCTTGGCCGGTAGAATCTGGAGTGGTGTCTATGCGTTTTGGTGAGCGTCCGCACCCTATCGTAAAGACCATAAAAGTGATGAGTAACGGGGTGAGAATTGATACTGAAAAAAATGGTAAAGCCAGAGCAGTGTTTGACGGAGAAGTGAGCCAAATCAGTAAAATACCTGGTGCTAATATTGTGGTAATGATACGCCATGGAAACTACCTTTCGGTGTACAACAACTTACAAAACGTGGTCGTAAAGTCAGGAGACAAGGTGAAGAGAGGAGAGGAAATAGGCGAAGTGGGTATCAATTCTTCGTCAGGAAAAACCACTCTGATCTTTCAGCTTTTCAAAAATACAGTAAAGTTAAATCCAGAGCAGTGGGTATACAAAATGTAATTTGCTCGTGATAGTGAAGTTGCTAATTAACGCTAAATCATAAGCTTATCGTAATTCATTGATTTTTAACCTTGCCTTAACAACACGAAATGGAATAAATTTTCAATTTGCGACTTGATTAATTACATAGGTAATAACGTTATAAGAATATGCTCATGGAACACGAACAATCTAATGTCAACATTGCCTCCATCAATGAAAAAATAGAAAAAGAAAGCGCCTTTGTAGATTTGCTTACCAATGAAATGGATAAAGTCATTGTTGGCCAGAAGCACATGGTAGAGCGTTTGCTTATAGGTCTTTTAGGACAAGGCCACATTTTGCTAGAAGGGGTGCCAGGATTGGCTAAGACTTTAGCCATAAACACATTATCTAAAGCTGTGCAGGGGAGTTTCAGTAGAATTCAATTTACGCCAGACCTTCTGCCCGCAGATGTTGTAGGAACTATGATTTACAACATGAAGGAAAACAGTTTCAATATAAAGAAAGGGCCTATTTTCGCTAATTTTGTATTGACAGATGAAATCAACCGTGCCCCAGCCAAAGTACAATCTGCTCTTTTAGAAGCCATGCAAGAAAAACAAGTGACTATTGGCGACGAAACCTTTGTTCTAGATAAACCATTTCTTGTAATGGCGACTCAAAACCCAGTAGAACAAGAAGGCACCTACCCACTGCCAGAGGCACAAGTGGATAGATTTATGCTTAAAACAGTTATAGATTATCCCAACCTAAACGATGAGCAGCTAGTGATGCGTGCAAACCTCAATAACAGTTTTGGAAAGGTAAATCCTGTAGTGTCTACAGAACAAATCATAAGGGCACAAAGTGCTGTAAGAGAGGTGTATATGGATGAAAAAATTGAAAAGTACATCCTTGATATTATATTTGCAACTCGGTATCCAGAAAAATATAAACTAGCAGATATCAAGCCGTTGATAAGTTTTGGTGCCTCTCCCAGAGGAAGTATAAACCTGGCTATTGCTGCCAAATGCTATGCCTTTATAAAACGAAGAGGCTATGTGATACCTGAGGATGTGCGTGCTGTAGTGTACGACGTGCTAAGGCATAGGCTAGGAATTACTTATGAAGCTGAAGCCGAAAACATCAAGTCTGAAGACTTAATAAGCAAAATCATCAACGAAGTAGAAGTTCCTTAATATCCTGAATACAAGCATTTATAAGGATTCAAGGTTACAAATCAACACCATGTGATTTTGTCTTAAACCCAATGACAAGTTTTCAAAAGCTATGGATACCAAATCACTTCTTAAAAAAGTACGAAAAATTGAAATCAAAACACGCCGATTGAGCGATCATGTGTTTGGAGGAGAGTACCATTCTACATTCAAAGGAAGAGGAATGACCTTTAGTGAAGTGCGTGCCTACCAGTTTGGGGACGACGTGAGGTCTATAGATTGGAACGTGACAGCAAGGTATAACGAGCCTTTTGTGAAAGTTTTTGAGGAAGAGCGAGAACTTACTATGATGCTACTTGTGGATATTTCAGAATCTACGGCCTTTGGAACCCGACAAACATTTAAGAAAGATATTATTACTGAAATGGCAGCCACCCTAGCGTTCTCTGCTACTAAGAATAATGACAAAATAGGCTTGATGTTGTTTTCAGACCAGATAGAACTTTATATACCTCCCAAAAAAGGAAGAATGCATGTCTTACGGATCATAAGAGAGCTGATTGAATTTGAACCCTCGCACAAGACTACAAACCTTAATAAAGCTTTTAGGTACCTCATTGATATGATGAAGAAGAAAGCAATTGTCTTTGTATTGTCAGATTTTATGGCAGATGAGTATGAACATAGCTTGAAAATATTGGGGCAAAAGCATGACGTTACAGGTATAAGGATCTATGATGAGCGTGAAGAAGAACTCCCCAACCTTGGTATGGTACAAATGAAAGATGCTGAAACAGGAAAAGCAATGTGGGTAAACACCTCTAGTGCTTCTACAAGAAAAACTTATACCAAACATTATAGAGATAAAGTAGATTATTTTCAGAGAGCTTTTAAACTTAGTGGCTCTGGTTATTTGAGCACCAGAGTGGACGAAAATTATGTGATAAAACTTCTTGGGTATTTCAAATCCAGATAAGAAAGTATGAAGAGAGTGCTATATATTTCAAAATTCAATCCAGATCTACATCAGCTTTTGGTGGTGATATGTATGCTGGTTATAGGCTTGGGGTATTCACAGGAAGTGAACTTCTCTGTTGATAGAGATACACTGCAGATTGGTGAACAGATAGATTATAGTATTCAGGTTGAAAAAGTGAGCCCAGAAGACATTGTGGTTTTCCCTAAAGACCAAACCTTTGTGCCTTTAGAAATGGTAGAAGCTTACGAGATTGACACTTTGGATCCCAAAGCTAAAACCTTTACCCTTACCAAAGCCTATAAGCTCACACAGTTTGACTCTGGCACCTATGCTGTCCCGCCTCAGCTCGTGAAAATAAACGACAAGGCTTTTTATACAGACACCATGACGATTAGGGTGAATGATGTGGTGCTGGATACTACTAAGCAGAAGCTCTACCCTATCAAACCCTCCATAGGCGTAGAAAAGCCCTTTGCACTGCCTTCTTGGTTTTGGTGGGCGCTTATCAGCTTGGTGGCCGTTGCTTTTTTAGCGTATCTTATTTTTAAGCAAAAGAAAAAAAGAGATGAAGCCAAGCGAAGACTTCCCCCTTTTGAGCAGGCTATGCTTTCCCTCAGGGAATTGGATAAATCGTCAGCATTAGACACTAGAGATTTTAAGGCTTACATCTCAGACCTTACCTACATTACTAGAAGATATCTGGAAGAAAAATTAGAGATAAGAGCTTTAGAATACACTACAAACGAACTAGTTTCAGAGTTGAAATTTAAAAAAGAGCGCAAGAAATTAACTTTGAAAGATGAAATGATTTCAGCTTATGAAACGCTTTTAAGCAGAGCTGATTTGGCAAAGTTTGCTAACAGAAAACCAGACATCATCACCCTAAAATCAGACAGAAAGCAGGTAGAAAAGTTCCTTAAACATGTCCAGAGTGCCATTCCGCAGGTTACTGAAGAACAAAAAAAGAAAGACCAAGCCTTCCAAGAAGCACTTGCTAAAAAACGTAAAAAGCAAAAATGGATTGTTGGTGTTATACTAGGCTTAGGATTACTCGCGGTTTCAATTTCAGCTCTTGTAGCTACCAAAGGCTATGATTATGTAGTAGATAATGTTTTTGGAAATCCTACCAAAGAACTTCTAGAAGGAGAGTGGTACACCAGCGATTATGGAGTACCTCCTTTGAGCTTGACCACCCCAGACGTCCTCGTAAGAGGTGAGTTAGAATTGCCAGAAGGGATGTCTCAAAACGTAAAAACCTCGGCAAGCTATAGTTATGGCTCGCTGTACCAAAATCTATATGTTACCCTCAATCAAATTCAGCTTAAAGAGACCCAGGATATAGATCTAGATGCCATTGTAGATAATATCTATTCCAATCTTGAAGAGCGTGGAGCGTATAACATCATTACAAAATCTGAAGATTTTGAAACCCTAGGGGGTGTAGATGGTAAGAAAGTCTTTGGAAGCTTTTCTATTGAAAACCCTATCACAAAAAAAGACATCAAAAAAGAGTACCAGATTGTGAATTTTGGGAAAGGTGGCTTTCAGCAAATCATTATTTTTTATGATGGAAATGATGAAAATGGTGAAAAAATAGCCTCTAGAATTTTGAATGCAGTGCAATTTAAAACTTTAGGACAATGATGCTAGACAATTTCACTTTCGAAAATCCGAGCTGGTTTTGGTTGCTTTTAGCCATTCCTTTAGCTCTTTTTTGGTATTTAAGAAAAAGGCATCAGCAAACTGCTACCCTCAAAATATCCAGCACACAAGGATTTACACGCAGTACCCTAGCGAGGCTTAGGCCATTGTTATTCCTTTTTAAAATGCTAGCCCTTGTTTTTTTGACCATTGCAATGGCAAGACCAAGAACTGTAGATGTCACCACCAAAATCAAAAAAACTGAAGGGATAGACATTATCATGGCCGTGGATATTTCAGCAAGTATGCTAGCTAGAGACCTACAGCCCAACAGGCTAGAAGCACTAAAAGAGGTGGCTAAAGACTTTGTAAACGGAAGACCAAATGACAGGGTGGGCCTTGTGATTTACGCTGGAGAAAGCTATACAAAAACTCCACTCACCAGCGATAAATCCATCATTATAAGTGCTCTCAATAATCTTGAATATACCCAAAATATAGAAGGAGGTACAGCCATAGGCATGGGCCTTGCTACTTCTGTCAATAAGCTAAAGGATAGCAAAGCAGAAAGCAAAGTCATTATCCTTTTGACGGATGGAGAAAACAATGCCGGCTTTATAGATCCTATCACGGCAACACAGCTAGCCACAGAGTATAGTATCAAGACTTACACGATAGGCGTAGGAAGTAACGGCATGGCACTTTCGCCAGTAGGAATCAAACCCAATGGGCAGTTTGAGTACAGAAATATAGAAGTAAAAATAGACGAAGACCTGCTCCAGACTATAGCTAAAAGCACTGGTGGCAAATATTTTAGAGCGACAGATAATCAGAAATTTCAATCTATATATGAAGAAATAGATGACCTGGAAAAAACAGAAATTGAAGAGTTTAAGTTTTATAATTATGATGAAAAATACAGATTTTTCCTACTCATAGCAGGAGCTTTACTGTTCTTAGAATTTATTTTGAAACACACACTTTTTAGAAGCTTTGTATAGATGTTTATAATAGAAGAACATATTTATTTTTGGGGTTTATTGGTGCTACCAGTACTATTGCTTCTGTATTTAAGCTATGTGTATTGGAAACGAAAAACCCAACGAAAATTTGCAGAGAGCAGTTTGTTTAAAAAGTTGGCGCCAGATCAATCTTCCTTTAAAGCCAATCTAAAATTTATAGTCCTATCTCTTGCCTTTGCTTGTTTTGTATTAGCACTAGTTAACCCAAAGCTAGGCACAAAGCTAGAAACCGTAAAGCGGGAAGGTGTAGATATTGTCTTTGCCCTGGATGTGTCCAAAAGTATGCTAGCTGAAGATATCGCCCCTAATAGGCTAGAAAAATCTAAACGCATAATCACAGAAATAGTCAATAATCTTACTGCAGACCGTGTAGGCCTAGTGGGGTATGCAGGCAGTGCTTTTCCTCAAGTGCCCATCACTACAGATTATGCCAGCACCAAAACTTTTCTACAAAGCATGAATACCGATATGGTTTCTAGCCAAGGAACAGCTATATCCCAAGCCTTAGACTTGGCCAGGTCTTATTATAATGATGATGACCAGACTAATAAAGTACTCGTTATCCTATCTGAAGGTGAAGATCATGACGGTAATGCTGAAAATATGGCAGAGCAAGTGGCAGAAGAAGGCATTAGAATTTTTACTATTGGCGTAGGAACAGAACGTGGCGACCCCATTCCTATCAAAAAAAATGGTAAAATTCAATCATACCTTAAAAATGATGCAGGAGAAACTGTAATCACTAAGCGTGATACAAAAACCCTACAACGCATTGCAGATATAGGTAACGGAAGCTATATAGAGGGTTCAAGCACCTCTGCAGCGGTAGATGAAATTCTTAATGAATTGCAAAAAATTGAAAAAACTGAGTTCGAAGCCAAACAATTTGCAGATTTTAAGAGTAAATATCAATGGTTTTTAGGTTTTGGTATATTTTTGGTACTGTTTGATATACTTTTACTTGAAAGGAAAACAGCTTGGATAAAAAAATTAAATTTATTTAATGAAAGAACAGATGATGAAGATTAATAGACTTTTTTTAGGCTTGCTTTTATGCTTCTGCGCTGGAGTTTCTGCTCAATCTCAAAATTTCACAAACACCCCTAAAAAGGCTAAAACTCTATTGGCTGAAGCAGAATCTGAAGGCATGACATTTCCTGGGTCTGAAGCTAAAATTAGAAAAGCCAAAGCTATAGATCAAGACAACTCAGATATCAGTTATAATTTCGGTAATTTATATATTAATAATAATGAACTAGAATCTGCACGCCTTCGCCTCATTGAATCTATAGAAGGTACTGAGGATAAAACTCTGAAGCACAAAAGCTATCATAATCTTGGTAATGTACTTATGAAAGAAGAACAATACCAAATGGCTGTAGATGCCTATAAAGATGCACTACGAAATGACCCAACTGATGAAGAAACCCGCTACAATTTAGCCTACGCCAAATCCAAACTAGAGGAGGAGAAGAACGATGATAACCAAGATGGCGAGGACAATCAAGACGAAAGTCAAGACGAGAATGAAGATCAGGATGAGAGTGAAGACAATAAGGATGAAGGAGAGAATGAGGATAAAGACAAAGGTGATGAGGATAAAAATGAAGAAGAAAAGGGAGATGAAAATGAAAGTGACGAGGATCAAAAAGACGACAAGGGCAATAAAAACAAAGATGAAAAAGAGCAAGATGGTGAAGGCGATGATAAAAAAGAGCAGCCACAACAGCCTCAAAATCAACAAGGGCAAATTTCTCCAGAGCAAATTAAGCGTTTGCTAGAAGCTATCGAAAATCAAGAAAAAGATGTCCAAGAAAAGCTTAACGCCCAAAAAGCAAAAGGTCAAAAATCTAAAACAGGAAAAGACTGGTAAAATGAAGCAGTTGACATTCTTATTGGTTCTTCTTTTGGGATGGTCTTCCATCGCTCAGGTGAGTTTTACTGCCGAGGCGAGCAGATCCAAACTTGGTATAAACGAGCGATTGAAAGTTGAGTTTAAAGTAGATGCTAACGGGGATAACTTTATGCCACCAAGCTTCAATGGTTTTAAAAGAATTGGTGGGCCCAACCAATCCATCTCACAATCTTGGGTAAATGGTAAAAGCACTTTTCAGAAAACCTATACATATTTTTTTCAGCCACAAAAACGAGGAAAACTCACTATTGGCCAAGCTAAAATTACTATAGATGGTCAGGTCTTTAAAACGTCGCCTATTGAGGTAGAAGTTACAGCAGCTGTAGATACCCCAAACCAATCTAGAGCTGTGGCTGAAGCTAGTAGCGGAATTCATCTTATAGCAGAAGTAAGCAAGTCAAAACCATTTTTGAATGAAGGTATCTATGTGGTTTATAAGCTATTCTTAAGCCCAACAGTAAATATAAGAAACTGGAAGCCACTAGATGACCCAAAATTTGAGGGATTTTGGAGTCAGAATATCAATATAGATC
>Ga0102930_1000425_pt1 | contig 14114 bp, 14 predicted proteins | sample SalPon1_B_H2O_MG_FD_84514 | JGI IMG/M metagenome (GOLD analysis project Ga0102930, IMG submission 84514) | Salt pond water microbial communities from South San Francisco under conditions of wetland restoration - Salt Pond MetaG R1_B_H2O_MG | ecosystem: Environmental > Aquatic > Non-marine Saline... | reverse complement strand
TTGAGACAATATATGTTATATCTATGTTTTGTAGGCCCATGTTTAAACTGATGTCATCTCTATACAATCTTGATGTTAGCCAATCTTCATATCTAATTTTAGTACATTCGCTATTTTCATTTTTTAGCCATGTTTCCAATATGGTTTTATTGATATTAAAAAATGAATGACCTCCCATAACCCTACTTGCAAATATACTTTTTATATCTCTTGTGATTACTATTTTTGTACTGTTTTTTAGAAAAGAATACCCGACATTTAAAAAGGACGCATTGTAAGGCCTATCTTCATATGATAGTATTACCGTTTTCATACCGATCGAAATATACGCGTCTATTAATCCATTTAGGTATTTACCGTTATTTAAGGCCCAATTGCTACCTATGTCATTAATATGTATAACATCACCAAGATATTGTGATATAAAACCTAGTTCGGGAGTCGGTGCTATCAAATAAACGGGTTCATGATTATTTGAACCATCTGTGTTTAAATTATTAATTAGCCATGTTAGTATTGCATGGTTTCCGCTACGTCTTAAACCATAAACCTCTATAAATTTAATATTGTCATAATCTACTAGATTCATTTTATACGTTCTATTTTTTAATAATCCCAATTATTTCCAGTACCTATATCGTGGCAATGTAGTCTAACATAATACCCTCCCTTAAATGTAAATCCATGTACATTACCTGGCCATTTTTTTTCTAGAGATTGAGCAAAAACCTTATCTTCAGAAATGCCAGAAGGGCCATATATGTCTTTCCATTTAACATTTATATCTTCTCTAATATGAGTTATTGACCATGTTGCGGTAGTTGTAAAAGAAGGATCTGTTGCCTCAATAATAGACCATGTGCTTTCTATACCAGGTATTTCTATATTTTCTTTAACTGCAAACATATCTATACCATCATATTTAGATTTAAGCTCTACTGAAGAATGATCTACCCAAGAGTTAACTAATGCCCATTTAGCATCTAGCCCTGCTTTAAAAGCTCTTTTCCAAAATATTAGAATAGTGTCTGTAGCATATTTCATTAAATAATCGTCACTATCCATATATGCAATTACATCTCCATCTGCTAATTCAATTCCTATTTGCCTAGGGAATCCTCTATAATAGTAATTTCCATCATTTTCTTCATACATCTTTGGTGTATCTTTGTCTACGAATGCATATTTTACTCTATCATTTTGTTTAAAGTGTTCAAAATACAATCTATGAACTATATCGCAACCGTCACTGACGATAATAAGTTCTGAATTTTTATTATTTTGATCTATGAAAGATTTAACTGCTCTTAAGAATTTTTTGTCAGCATTAGATCTAGATCCTGGATATTTTCCAAGATACGCCTGCATAATAAAACTTACTTTCATTTTACCGTGTTTGTTTTCCAATTATAGATTCTATCTTTAGAAACATTATTTACTAAATCTTGGAGTAACTTACTATATGAGTTGAGTACGCCTGAACTATTAACGGTGTACCTTTCTATGACATCTAAGTTGCGTGATCTATATGCTTCTATGTTTTCTGGTTTGTCATGATTATCAATTACCCAATTAAGAAGTTTAGAACCTTCGCCTATCTTAAAATCTGGATAATAATAACCAGCATCTTGTATAAGCTCAGCATTATGTATTAGCGGGTATTCAAAATACATGGCATCTAAATATGCGTAGTTAAGGGGATTTGTCCACTGGTGTGAAATAACAACATCGTTAAAATATAATATGTCTGTTACTTTAAACTTATTATGAAATGTTATTTTTGTGGCGTTATCCATGTCCTTATTATAGTGCACTAGGTTTAAATAGTTAAGCCAGCCGTGTTTACTCTTAACATAACTATTTTTCATAAGCCTATCTCCTGAGTATATGTTTATTTTATCAAAGTTGTAGCCGGAACGATAAGATCTTTCTGCTATCATGATGGGTATTTTAGCATATTTTATTACATTCATATTTGGCTCATAAACACATAATCGCTTATTCTGCCTAGGTTCATACTTTCTTTTTCTATCCTCAGCATTTATAAACATAGGATCCCATACAAATGGAACTGCAAAAACGTCCTTTGAATCTAATCGATATATGGTTTCATAGTAATCTTGGTTTTGATAAGCTTGTTGCGGAACATACCATATTTGATCTACCATAGTGTCCCATACTATATGTGGGTTATCTTCTTTTGGGTGGATTGATCTTTCCATGTCAATTACATAATCATTTCCGCATTTATAACCTACAATTTTTTTATTAGCATCTAGTTCCTTAATTTTTTGTATATGCTCTTTAGGTAAGCTTGTACCTAGTTGGATGATAACGTCCATATCCTGATATAATTTCCAGTAGTTTTCAGTAGGGTGCTCTTTAGTGTTCCATGGAACTTGTCCTTGATAATCACCCTTTATTATTTGTGAAGTATCTAATAAAATAACAGTATTCCCTAGATTAGAAAGAGTTTTCTGTAAAAAAATAGCGTTCATATTGACACCGTTTTTATACATGCTATCATTTGGTTTTTGAATACCTATAGTTATTCCTATTTTCATAAATTCGTATGTCTTTATTATATTTATCAAACAAAGAAGGGGGCTATATAGCCCCCTTCGGTAAAAAAATAATCTTAGATTATTTTAAAATTACTCTCTTACGTATTTGATGGAGATCTCATCATTTGCATCTAGAGCGTAGCCAAGTCTAATATCAACTTCATCTACACCAGTTACATTATAACCTTCTTCACCAGAAGTAGCTAATAAAGAGTTAGCAGGTAGTACAACACCGTTTACAGATACTGATACTACGTTACCATTAACTCCATCTTCAATTGAACCTGTAAGGCCAATTGTAACAATAGTATCTGCTCCCGCCACTGGGGCTGTGGATGTTTCGATTTCAAATGGATCTTTAACAAATGCAGACTCAATAGAATTTACGCTATTTCCAAGGTCAGCGATAGCTGAAGACTGGGTTGAGTCAACACTTTCAAGTGCAGCGATAGCTGAAGACTGGGTTGAGTCAACACTTTCAAGTGCAGATACGTCATTTCCAAGGTCAGCAATATCTGAAGACTGGGTTGAGTCAACATCTTCAAGTGCAGCGATAGCTGAAGACTGGGTTGAGTCAACACTTTCAAGTGCAGATACGTCATTTCCAAGGTCAGCAATATCTGAAGACTGGGTTGAGTCAACGCCAACTAATGCATTTAAGTCTGTACTTAAACCATCAATCTGCTTAATTTTAATTAATGCCATATTACATGTTTGTTTATTTTAGGCCTAAAGAAGCTTTATTGCTCCTCCTGTACCTATATATTAAAAAGGCCTATCCTTTTTTACCAGATAGGCCTATTATATACTAATATTATTAGATTATTTATATCTATTTATAGATCTCTATCTGATGCATCATAGATAATATCGATCAGATCGGTATCTTCGAGCTCAAAACCTGCGATTGAACCATTCCAGTAGAGCTCGTCGCCAGCTTCGATATCTGCAATTGATTTTGCAGTAGTACCGCCATCATTTGAAAAGAAGGCGTCTTTTGTCTTAACGCCATCGCCTAAATTTGCAGCAAGGCCATTCACTGTAATCTGTACGTTACTGTCGTTAAAAGGTGTATAAGTGATTGCAACGCCAGCATAGTCGCCGTCTGCTGACGTATTATTTGGAATCCAGTCTAAATCATCAAAAGTTTCAACACCTTGTTCTTCATCATCTTCAATCATTAAGAGCAGCGCAGGTTGACCAGCAGAAGAGCTGACCATACCATTCTGATTAACAAATGAACCTAGACCTTGTAGCATAATATCACCGCCATCCTCTCGTGTTAGGACTAGAAACTCATCAGTTGAAGCTGGCTCGGTTACACCCGGTGGAAAACCATCAATTATACCAACGCCTGATGTAAAGGACTGTGTAGCAGCATCCGAACTACCGTTTGTAACTTCAATTGAACTTCCAGGGCCTGCAGTAATCCTTAGGCCTGGAAATTGTGCTGGGTTATTAGTACCTGTGATTTCAAAGGTTTCAGCTGTTAAGTCTACGTTATTGCTCTGAAAGGCACTATTCATATCCTGTACCATCTGGTTTGCTGAAACTGAGAGGTATTGATCGTTTGTACCCGGGAATACGCCATCTGAAGTATCAAATGTAACTAGAGTTGAGTTAGTACCGTCGCTAAATGTAGCTGACGGGAAAGTTGTCGTAGCACCGTTATCAGTTGATATAATTAGAACAACGTCACCGTTAGCAGTATTGCTAAAATCTGATTCAATCTGAGCAGCTGGTACCTCAACAGAAGCTAGAACATGATGTACATTTATACTAGCGTTGATTTCATCTTTAATCTCGGTAACCGTCTTTGTATTGCCGGCACTAAGAGCTGTAAAAATACTCTTGTTATTAATAATTAAAGAATCACCTTCTTGCATTGTGGTATTAGGCACTGTTGACTTTACAACAGTGGGTATTGCGTCTTTTATCTGAAAGAAAATTCTATTCTGTCCAAGCTCTGGATCGGTAACTATTTCACCTGGTTCATCTTTTGAGCTATAGTAAATTTGGCCTGCAGTACCGGTTAGCCGTTCAGGTGCCGAAAAGTTGTCAACAATCTTATTAAAAGGTTTAATAAAGGCAATTGTATTACCGTATGAAATTTCTGTTAGAATACCGATCTTATATTCAGCAGCTCCATTAGTGCCAAATGGTACTAGATCACCGTTAGCGTTAACCGTGACTACATCGCCTTTTGTAACGCTGTTCTGTGGCTCTTTAAATTCAATCTTATAGCGTTCAGACTCTTCGTTTGCAGTAAACCTGGTCTGTATTTTATCAACTGCATCTCGAGCAGTAAAGAATCCAGTCTGGCCGGTAATTAACGCGTTGCCGTTATCCGAAGTTTCAAAGAAGCAAATAGCATCATCAGCTGAAAATATATTTGCCTGAAAGTTTTTATAAGAGTACGCGTCTACGTCGAGTGCTTTAAATTTAATAGAAGAATCATCCTTCTCAGATATAGAGGTTATTTGTAGGCATTTTTTACCTTCAGTATCAGCAACCCAGTCACCTGTTTTAATATCTATTGCCGTATAATTACCGCCATCCCTGTTTGAAAAATAGCCAATCGTCTGTGGGTCTATGCCAGTGACTGTAATTTCGGTTTCAATAGGTATATGTAAACCATTTGGTCCTAGATTTGTACCATCGTTATATTCATAGCGTGAAGAAATACTAGATGATGAGACTTTACCTTCTAGAAAAAGAATGGGATTATTTGGATTGTAGTTTGACATTTTTTTATCTTTTATTTAAGCCTTTTAGAATATAAAAAGTATATATGCATGCGGGAATTTATCTTCTGAACCAAAACCACCGACTATTGCATTACCATGTTTTATAATTGCTTTTTCTACTGGGACTTTAATCTCATAGCTACCAAAGTCACCAGTGAAAAGAGAGATACCGTTTGCGCTTGCCCATTGACCGTTGTTACCAGAACCTCCTTCATCTGTTGACTGATGAGTAAAGTCACTAATACTTGTATTGTAGATAACTTGAGATGTATCGTCGTTATCAAAATGTGTTACTTTATAATATCCATTGCTAGGATCCCAGCCATATGCAAATATTGCTAAAGGTGGTGTACTTTCGTTTGGAAACTTTAAGCTTATAAAATGATTGCTTGATCCAGAGCCAACTGTATATGAAGAAATGCTTGCATTGCTAGAAAAACCACCGTCTGTTATAAAAGAACCACTACCGTCAATAAGAGCCTCATTAACATCATATTCGATTCTTAACAAGTATTTAATAGTATTGGCTTTAATAGTTGACCATTCCGTATTAAAGTCAGTGTTATCTAGCTTGACAAGTGCTTGACCACTTGTACCACCTGTGGGTACGCCTTCACCAGTAGTACCGCTTGTACCACTCGTGCCACTTGTGCCATCCATACCGCTTGTGCCATCCGTGCCACTTGTGCCATTCATACCGCTTGTACCACTAGTGCCACTAGTACCACTCGTGCCGTTAACACCACCATTACCCGAAGTACCATTACTAGTACTTGAACCAAATGTTTCTAAAAATAAACCTATAGTATCACCAGCTTCGAATGGTATTGTTCCGGTTTCAACTTTAGATGCTCCTTCAGGCTGTAGCTCGATATCAATACCATCTACCATTTCAGCGTTATTATTGCCACCTGAATCTAAAATTTCTACTCGATTCCAGTTGACTACCTTAAAGATGCCATATTCACTTGTGTTATTTACATTGGTAATAAAAAGATTTATTTGAGAGCCATCTTCAGTAAATCTTTTTTCTAATAGAGTCTCAACGTACGCATTTCTTTTACCTAGATCATCTGTATTGTTAATAACAAGACGTGTAATTGAGTTAGGGTTACCGGCGTTAAGTATTGCTTCTCCAGCAGCAGGTAGGTCCTGACCATAGTTAAATGATTTAATAGAATATACTGGCGCTGGAATTGTAAATCTACCGATAGTAGATCCGTCTGGTAGAACTTGACCCCCGTCAACGGTAGCACCCACTTTAAGTCTAGGTAGATTAAATACTTTAATACCAGACTTTAAAGTTACTTCTACATAAACGTTGCCTTCAGGCAAATTTAAAGTTTCCGTTGGTGTTAAATCTAACATTAAACGACCTTCTAGATTACTAGTGCCGTATTGTAATGTATTATCTGATTTCTTTAATGTTTTTACAACTGTGCTAACTTGATTGATGATTTTTACAGTTACATCATTTAAGTTGTTTATGTTTACTGTATTTCCTAAGTAATCTTGATGTAAAGAAACATTTATTGTCCTAGAAGCACCCCTATTAATATTGAGTAGTTCTGGTAATAGTAAAATAAAATTATTACTTTCTACTGATGGCATGTTTAGTCTTATTTTTTTATTCTCTATCTATATATCCAGTTAATTCACCTACTAATTCTTCTAGATTTAGAATTGAGTAGAATGGTAGGTTTAATGCCACTCTCTAAAAAAGAATAATTCACTAGAACAAATAGTCTTTTTTTAACCTTGTATATAACATACTTTTAATAACCGTGATTGCATGACCCTCTATCTTATCTGAATTTTTACACTCTATTCGTAATAAGATCTTATCTGTTTCTTCAAATTTAACTTCATCTAAGTGTTTAAAGTAATTTTCTTTATTGTATTCACATGTACTTATATACTCTAGCTTGAATAAATTCCATTCTGCAATATATTTAGTTGGCTTTGTAAAATAATATAAGTGTAATTTATTATCAGGTGTAATTATAAAGACAAAGCCATCATTTAATAATATTTTTTTACTAGGAACGTAAGATATAGTTATTCCATCTTCAATTGCAAGCCAATCTTCTCTCACTAGAGCATACAGGTCTTCAAATAAGTCAATAGCCTCTTCGCATAACATATCCATTATATGGTCTAACTTTAAGCTCTTCTGTGTATATTCTAGACTAAACTTAGAGAAGTTAATTCCAGTTAATTCATAGTTAGATTTATCTTCAGCTCCGATAATACGTTCGGCATCATATCTATATAAAAAGCTTAAAGTAGAGTCTATAGTATTAAGCGTCTGGTCTAATTTACGTTCTAATAAATTAGACTTTAGTCTTTCTACTTCAGCTAACATTTTATAGCGCCGGTATTCTAGATCAACAGGCCCGTCAAATACCCACGGTGGTATGTAATTTTTATCCATAAGTTATTTATCCTAAGTGAAAAAACTAGTTAAATAAAAAAATGCAACTATTAATAGTTGCATTTTAAACATGTTAGCTAATTTTATAATTGGATACGTTATTTTGTTTATATATTAATCGGATTTACTTTTTTTTAACTTTATTTTGTCCTTTTCGTATGAAAAATCTTTATTATCCTCTTTTTGATTTGTAGTTAGACCCCATTGTAAAATAAACCAGCTCATTTCTTTTTCTGCCATCTTTCTAGTCATATTAAGACGTCTTTTGATTAATTCAACGCCCCATTCAATAAACTCTTCTTCTTGTTTTGGTGTTATAGTGTAACGCATATACCAGTTTGGATCTGAGCTTACATCGTCGTAATTAACGCCAAATGGTTCGAGCTGCTTATTAACTAATTCAACAAAGACCTGTTTTTGTTTTTCTCTCTTATGCATTTTATTTTATTTTTTATTAGTAATTACTTCGTCGATAATACCGTATTCTAACGCTTCTTCAGCGTTAAGCCAAAAGTCTCTAGTAGCATCTGATTTAACTTGCTCTGGATCTTTATCACAATATGATCCTAGTAGAACAAAAAGCTCGTGGTTGACCTTTTGCCATTCTTGCCAGTCGATTTCAGCGTCTTGAATATTACCGCTAAAACCACCTGAGGATTGATGTAGCATCGTTGTCGAGTGGCGAAGGCTCATTCTTTTACCTTTTGTACCAGCGCCAAGAAGAACAGAGCCCATTGATGCTGCCATTCCAGTATTAATTGTACGAATATCAACGTTGACATATTCCATTACGTCTACCATAGATAGGCCAGACTTAACGTTTCCACCTGGACTATCGATATGCATGGTAATATCATCGTCTGAGGTTGTATCTAAAAACATTAACTGTGCTTGTACAACCGTACTCATACGATCATCTACAGGGCCTGCAACCCAAAGTAGCCTGTCCATTAACAGTCTAGAAAAAATATCCATTTGAGTTGCTCTTAATTCACGCTCCTCTAGAATATACGGAGTCATTGACCCTTTTATACGCTTTGCATAAGCATCAATTGTGCTAGAGTCTACATTAAATTCACTCTTTGCAAATCTTCCGAATTCTTTTTCTTTATTAAAATAATTCATTCTTTAATTTGTTTTATCATATCCTTAATTAGACTACATGTTTCATATTCTTCGATTAATATAAAGTACTCAAGTGCTTTACTTAAAGATTTTGTATAGCCATCTTTGGGTAAAAACATATCATACTCATTGTTATTATCATCTATAAGTATTGCTAATACTTCTTGATCTTCAATGCCGTTAATATCATTTGAAATATATTCAACTATCCTGCGATAGAATATATCATATTTGGCCATAAGTAGCTGATCAAATGCATCTTTAGTAAGCTTTTTAGGGTCTAAATGTATTCGCGTGGTACTCATTTATTTAAATATCAAAATAATCAAGCAAGATACTCTTATAGTTAACACCATCTTTTGAGAGGCTATAGTCAATTCTATTGCAGAATTCAATAGCACTATCGCTTAATCTAATATTGTCATTCTTGTATTCAATGAATGGCTTTTTAAGTATAAAACGATCTTCTTCAAATGTATCTTCTTGTAATATTTTATTAGCAAGCTCAAAGTGTCGTTCGTAAAAATGTATGTTATCGGCATAATGAAAATACTGCCCAAGTTTTAGTTCTGGGTAAGTTTCTTTAAGAATATGCCAAACTGATTGATGTAAGAATGAAAAGAATGGTGCATCGAAGGTAAGTCCATAGAAGATATCATTAGAGCGCATTTGTATCTTCATCATAAGTCTATTATTCCTAATAAAGAAGTTTGCATACATAGTGCATACAAAGTCTTTATTGCCTTCAAATTGAAAATCAGGTCTATTAAAAAACATAATAGCCTGTCTACTGTTCTTGTCTTTTTTAAGAGCTTCAATCACCCATGAGAATTGTTTATTATTAATAACAAGATTACCGTAGTTAGAGTTAATCTGATTTGTATTAGGGTTGGTAATACCTTTCCAGAAAGATGAAAAGTTGCTAATATAATCTACATCTCTATCTCTGTGTAAATACCATGCCAATTCACCTGCTAAGTATTTCCAGTTAAAGGACCTATTTTTAAAATTAGCAATAGGCATATTCGGATCAATATCAACCTCTGTTAACAGAGCCTCTTTTACTTTAAGGTCTCTAGGCTTTGATTCTATGCCGTATTCCTTAATATATTCTATTAACTCTTTAAATGTGTTTGAAAAACTCATTTTAGTATTTATCTCTTTATAGTTATACTTCTATTTTAGCTTTAGTTTCTCATCAGACTTAAGCTTTGTAATTGTATATGTCTTACCAGCCTCTATTTTAGCTTCTACTATTAAATCTGCAACTAGATCTTCAACATGTTTTTGAACAGCTCTTTTAATTGGTCGAGCACCGTATGCAGAATCATAGCCTTCAGCTGCTAAAAATTCTTTGGCAGGCTTAGTAAATTTAAAAGCATAGCCTGACTCTGACATGCGTTTTTTAAACTGGTTTAGCTCAATGTCTACAATTTTAATGATATTATCTTGTGAAAGTTGATCAAAAAGTATAATATCGTCTAGTCTGTTTAAGAACTCAGGCCTAAATTTGTTTTTCAACTCTTTTCTTATTACTTCTTCCATTTTAGCACTTTCTTGTGCAATTGAAGAAGAACTTTGAAAGCCAACACCAGTCCCGAAGTCTGCCAGCTTACGTGCACCGACATTTGAAGTCATAATAATTACAGTATTAGTAAAATCAACTTCTCGGCCCAGAGAGTCTGTTAAGCGGCCCTCGTCAAGAACCTGAAGCAACATGTTAAATATATCAGGGTGTGCCTTCTCAATCTCATCAAAAAGAACTACTGAATAAGGCTTACGACGTACTGCCTCTGTAAGCTGCCCTCCTTCTTCATAGCCAACATAACCTGGAGGTGAACCAATTAGCCTTGAAACATTAAACTTCTCTTGATACTCTGACATATCAATACGAACCATCGAATCAGTATAGCCAAATAAGTATTCTGAAAGTGCCTTTACAGTCATAGTTTTACCAACACCAGTTGGACCTAAAAATATAAATGATCCAATTGGCTTATTATAATTCGATACGCCAGTACGTGATCTTTTAATGACCTGTGAAAGAGCATCAACTGCTTTATCTTGGCCAATAACCTGCTCTTTAAGTTTACTAGACATATTTTTAATCATCATCATGTCGTCAGCGCCTAGTTTGTTTACTGGTATGCCGGTTTGGATAGAAATAGTCTCTGTAATATCGTCAATTGTAACTTTACTCTTTTCTTCTTTTAGGCTTTCTTCCCACCTTTTAGTTTCTTCCGCGACTTCAGCTTCACATTCTAGTTGAGCATCCCTAAGTTGAGCTGCAAGTTCATAATCTTGCTTCTCAACTGCTTTCTTTTTGTCGGCCTTAGTAGCTTCACATTTCTTTTCAAGCTTACTAATTTTTGAAGGCACTTTAACTTCAGTTAAATGTGTTCTAGCTCCAGCTTCATCTAGTAGATCAATTGCTTTATCTGGTAATTCACGGTGTTTAATATAGCGTTCACTCATGTTAACGCAAGCGTTAATTGATTCTTCGTCATATTCAACAATATGGTGATCTTCATATTTAGACTTTATTCTATTTAGAATATTAATAGTGTCTTCAGTTGAAGGTGGATCAATAAATATTTCTTGAAAACGCCTTGTTAAAGCACCGTCATCCTCAACATTCTCTCTATATTCATCAAGAGTAGTTGCACCAATGCATTGTAGCTGGCCACGTGCCAATGCCGGTTTTAATATATTTGAAGCATCAAGGGCACCGCTAACACCACCTGCGCCTACAATGGTATGTAACTCATCAATAAATACGATAATATTTTTAGACGCTTTGAGCTCATCTACAATATTCTTCATGCGCTCTTCAAACTCACCTCGGTATTTAGTGCCAGCCACGATTGTCGTCATGTTAATTGAGACTATTCTCTTGTTCAAGAGTATTCTAGCCACTTTTTTATCAACAATACGCTGAGCAATGGCTTCAACTATTGCTGTTTTACCAACGCCAGGATCTCCTAAAATAACCGGGTTATTTTTCTTGCGTCTAGATAGAATCTGACAAATGCGATAAATTTCTTTATCTCTACCAATAATTGGATCTAGCTTGCCATCGGCTGCCATCTGAGTAAGATCTTCACCAAACTCATCTAGAAATGGAGTTGCCTTTTTACTAGACTGTTTTCTAGGTCTCTCGTTTTCGTATCCGTCTGCTATTGACATATTCTTGTTTTGTTACTGTTTTTTATATGACGCTTTTCTAATTAGTTTACAATACCGTCGGCAGCATACGCTGCTGGTAATAGTTCTGGCTTAACTCTAGCTTGAAAGCCAAGAGACTCGATATAGCCAACGGCAGCTTTAACTAGCCGGTTAGAGTTATGCATAGGATCTATATTATAATCTAAGTCTATAGTATTTATTTCAATTCCTGCGTTACGTAAATATAGCGCCGTTTCAACTGATAGTTCAGCCTCTCTCCATAGTCTACTCCACATATCTTTAATTATAGGCACTACCTCTTTTTTGTAAATTACGTGACAACCTGAAGATTTAACATGAAATACTAATGTTGTTGCATAAATTGTTAATGTACCTTTATTTTGGCTATCACAACCAAGATACATTTTTATATCACCCAACTTATTAGCTTCTAGATATTCTTTAACATATTCTGCTAAATCAAAACTATCTTCAACTGTTATTTTTCTAAATTTCATAATTAAAAATTTGATTGCCCTCCTCTTAAGTAGGGTTCTGTTCTGTATTTATTATGATATTCCATGATCTTGTCTCTGGCTTCTTCTGCTGTATCTACAATTCTAAATAGATTTATATCGGACTTATTTATTCTACCTTCTTTTAACATAGACTGCTTTATCCAGTCAACAAGGCCTTGCCAATATTCTTTACCAACTAGTATAATAGGAAACTTGGGCGTATGGCCGGTTTGTGATAGAGTTAAAGCTTCAAAAATTTCGTCAAGTGTACCTAAACCACCTGGAAATGCAACAAAGCCTTGTGAGTATTTTAAGAACATTACCTTTCTAGTAAAAAAATAACGACATTCAATACCAGTTGTTACGTATTTATTCATTCCAGATTCAAAGGGCAGTTCAATACCAATACCGATTGAATGGCCATCAACTTCTTTAGCACCATGGTTGGCAGCCTGCATTGTGCCAGGGCCGCCGCCTGTAATTACACCAAAGCCCTCTTTTACAATTAGTTTGCCAAAATGTTTAGCCTCTTTATACCATTTATCATCAGTCTTAGTTCTTGCGCTACCAAAAACGGATATACAAGGTCCTAGTTCGTTGAACGTATCAAAACCCCTTGTAAATTCGCCTTGGATTCTTAGAATTTGCCAGGCATCTTCAGTCTTACTCTTCTTCCAGCTCATTTAGTTCTTCTATTTCTCTAAAAAGTATTGAATATACTGATTCACACGAATCATAGTAGAAAACATCGGTGAATAAATACATGTTATTGTATCTAGACCATAGGTACTGGCCAAATCTTAAACCATCTGAATTTCTGCCATTACCGTATGATACGGTCCATATACTGTATTCGCTTTTAAGCCTATTCTTGTTTAGCTGCATTACATGTAAAATAAAAAGTCCTAGTGTTATACTAGGACTTCCTTCTTTGTTTAATCAAAGTTTGCTAAAGATTTGCTAAAGATTTGCTAAAGATTAGTCTAAATAAGATATATATGTTCTTTTGTATGGTCTATTTTGAACATAGTGTATAGTAGTCTTTCCCTGGTTGGTATACCTAATTAGAACTTCTTTCTTATTCATGTTGTATTTTAATGTAGCTCTGATATTACCATTTTGATCATATCTCTTCCATATCCCGTCTAGTTTACCGCCTACTGAATTGCCTGATTGATAGAGTTTACCAGAGTCCGTATACTCTTCTATTCTGACAATTGGCTCGTCAACATTTGTAAACCCAATTAGATGATATACCTTATTGTCTTTTTTAAGGGTTGGATTTTCAAATGTTAATTCATTTTGTGCGAAAGAATTAAAGCTAAGAGATAGCGCTAAGAAAATTAAAGTTATTAGTTTTTTCATATCTTAATGTTTTTTTAATGATTAGTATTTAACATATATATTAACATTAAGATAATATTTAATTAACATTAAGATAACACTAATTAAAAAAATATTAAGATATTAGTATTATTGACTGTTTGAGCTTTTCTCTCTATAATCATCTAATGAAAAAGAGGTTCCAGCTAAATTATGGACACTTCGATCATAGTTAGTA
>Ga0102930_1000424_pt1 | contig 14115 bp, 18 predicted proteins | sample SalPon1_B_H2O_MG_FD_84514 | JGI IMG/M metagenome (GOLD analysis project Ga0102930, IMG submission 84514) | Salt pond water microbial communities from South San Francisco under conditions of wetland restoration - Salt Pond MetaG R1_B_H2O_MG | ecosystem: Environmental > Aquatic > Non-marine Saline... | reverse complement strand
TCACCCGCTGGTTAGAATAAACGCCAATGTTGGGGCTGCTGCTGTTTGCGCTGGGTGTACTCAGGTTTACCCGCTTGAACCTACGTCGGATGTTTCTTGCGACTTCGCTCATAATTATCCTTGGGTATCTTTGTTCAAGCTGTAGACCTGCAAGCCCGTGTTTAGCGCAGTGCCAAGATAGTCGGGCTGGCGGACGCGGTTGAGGTTGCTTTGCTGAGACATGGCAGATTCACGCAGCTGATTTTCTCGGTTTAATTCAATCAGCGACATGTCCCGCCCAGCTTGGAAATCCACGTCGCGCAGCAGTGTTGACATCGTTGTGCCAATGAGCCCCGTCTCTGCACTCAGGGCGCGTAAGCGAGATCTTTCAGCGCGGGCTTGCTGGGCTCTATTTTGCAGTCGAGTGCCTGTCGCCTGGTTAATCTGCCGGTCTTGTTCGGCTCGCGCCTGAGTGAGAAAACGCTCTTGACGATTAGCGTTTTTCCGCTGCTCGTTTAGCGAATATCCGGCACTTGCAACAGTCGCAGCAATGGCTAAGGTTGGATCGCACATTTTTCATACTCCAAAAAAACAGTGTTGTACTGACCGTTCAATACATGGCTGGTGGCACTGAAACCGAGCCATTCCAGAAAATACATAGACCGTTTGTTGTCGGCCAACACGTAGACCCGGAGGGACGGGAACCTGTTATTCCAGGTATCAATGGTTTGGCGAGAGTGTTTCAACAGAAAAAACGGAAGATCTCTAAGGGTATTCGTAAAGAAGCCCCACGGAAATCCCGTCTGTTGGTCACTAGGGCAGGGGGCAAGACCAAATACGCCCAGAACACTTCCGTCGTCCATGACAGTGAAACACTCGTCGCTGACGGCAACCGCCTCGGTCAAAGACGAGTGGACGTCGGTGCCTGTTCCAGCCAAGATCTCGGTTTCGTCGAGACGATCAAGAGACGCAGCAAGGATACTTAGGTGTTCCTCAGATGGCTTCTCAAAGGTGATCACCGTGTCATCCTTTTGGACACCAGACCTCGCCATTCAGCGGCCTGAAAGTTGGCTGGGAGATAGGTGTCGTTGACAAAATCAATGCTGACATCGGACGCTTTGCCAAGAACAGGAAAGTCGTACACACCCGTGTCTTTCTGGGGACTGTTTAACACTAGGTATTCGTCTCCCAGCGTTCGGCTGGTATACGTCTGCTTAAGCCCTGGGAACACCAGCAGGTGGAACGGGTCTCGGCCTCGGCTTTTGACCTCAACGCGCATCGCGGTGGTGTCCGTAAAGTGCACCAGCATGTTGCGGATCTGACACCGTGCGTTCATTAACGGCTGATTGTTTTCGGTATAAAACTGCTCAGACAGCGTCAGACGCTGTTCGTATGTAACACCCGCCCACACATCGCCGACCGACCAGTCGCCAGGCAGAGAAAATTGATAATCGTCAACCTGTTGATAGTCCACAATCGTGTCCAAAGTCCGCGCCGTTCCCACGTCCTGCCAACCTTGGCCGCGCACAATGACGGCCTCAGATCCCAGAGGGATGACGGAGGTAAAATACGTGCGGTCTTCAAAAGAATTGTAGTCTGGGGTTAGTTTTTGTACGTTATCTAGATGGACCAAGTGATCAAACCCTTGGTGTGAATCGCCCGGTTTCATGTTGATTTTGCCCAAGAAAAGTGGGCCAGCGCTGTCGTTGCGGTACACAACATAGGCGTACTGGTCAATCACTTGCAGGTTTAGCATCTGGGTATCGGCGGGAAACGTCCATCGACCCCATGAAGAGAGCACTTTCTGGTCCCCTGCATACATAAATTGGTAGCTGAAAAGCTCGTTAGAGCTATCCGGAAGCACCAAGACGTGGTCAAAATTGGTGTGCCCAATCATGTCTCTGATATTCGATGGGATGTACTTAAACGTGTGACTGGAGACATTGGCCGCCGATAGGGTGACCGCGTCCTCTTGTAAAAACAGCTCTCGGATATGCGTGTACTCACCAGCAGTTGTGGCAAAGTAGACGTTTGGACCAAGAACGACTGGCGGCGCGTCTCCAGAGACCGGATATTTAGTCACAGGTCTCAGGCCCACGGTACGGGGTGTGATTGCGGGCTCCGCAGTTAAGACATATTGATCTTGCTCCGAGAACACAATGTATTGCCCTGAAACTGGCTGCATCCACAAGAGATCTGTGGTCTCAGTGTCGGTCGCTGTGACATCAATGCGGTCATCATCCAGCACCTGAGTGACAGTCGAACGCCAAAAGTCAGTGTAGTCCCGCACTCGACTCATGCACACTGATCGCCGACTGAGGAACACCAAGCGGTCGCCCGCAACGGTGACATGGTTGATTTTCTCTCCGATAAACGACGGAGCCTCGTTGGAATTTTGGTTGCCGACACGGCGGTCAGTCCAAGTTTCCGCTTCGTAGCGGAAGGTTTTTTGATCTGGAATCCCTGCCACTGGCACAAGCTCGACGTAATGCGGCATTGTGCTGGCGTCAATTTTGTAAGGAATACCCGGTTCGACCCACTCAACCCATTGGTCGTTCATGTACTTAACAAAGTAGGTATCAAAAGGGTTTTGCTCGGACCCCGTAATACGCCAGATTGAAATCTGACCGTGGTTATCCAGGACATCGTCTTGAAGTGTGTCCGCAGTTCCCGACAGCGCTCCCGGTGTGTTGTCCGGCAAAAGCTCGGTTGTCACCTCTCGGTTGACAATGTACAGCTTCTCGCCAACTCGTTGAAATCTCAGTGATTTACTTGGCGCGTCTTCAGTGACCAGGTACGAAAGACCCGTGCTTGATCCCTCCAAAGCCAGCTGTCCGCCATCCTCAGCGCGGTAGGCGCGATAGCTCCCATCTCCTGGAAAGGTCAAGACGTAATACTCGTTGTCCGGCCCTTGAAACCACGCCACGGCCAAGTCGTCATGGACTTCTGAGGACAGCATTGTGATGCACTCTAGTGGCGGTCGTTTAGACGCACCTTCGGCGACGGAGAATACGCAGTTTACGGCCTCTTCAACTTGGTTTGGCCGCCGTTGAACCGCAGCTTGCTGCGATACCCCGCCATACAATGCGGGAATCATCTGCGTAACCAGAGGCATTTACCATCTCCTTCGTGTCGTATGGCGGTTGATCGGGTTGTCGTCAATAATGTTGTACGGTTTTTCGGCAACAGCGTCGGCCCGTTGCAGGTCAAACCATGCGCGTGTCTCGTACGCTGCATTGACCTCAGACGCAACATTAAAGACCGCCGACAGCATGTTCGTGACTCGGGCCGCAATGTAGTCAGAGAACTCAAAGGGCAGGCGGTCATCAACGGGGGCAACGGTCAGGTCCACCTTGAATGGGTGACGAGCTTCCCAATCGGGGTCATCAACAACCAGTTTTGTGGCGCCCGTTGATCCCGATGGGTCAATATCGTGAACCACTCTTAGGCTGTTTGGACTGCCATCTTGTTGCTGAGCGTGGATGGTGAAACTCATGACAAACTGAGGAACCGTGTAGTAGCGCTCTTGGTCATCCCAAGCGTCGGGCGTCAGCTCGTACTCTTTGACAGTGTTAAACCACCAGCCCCGAGAGAGGCAGTGCTGAACCACCATGGCGATGCGCTGAGCGATGATCCCATGGTCAGAGTCAAGCGTCAGCTCGCCGCCAGAATAGGGCGGCAAACCCAGCCGCAGGGCCACATCATTGACCATTGACGCCAAGTGAGGCCACTTCTGCCAAATCAGCAGATCTTGATTAGGGTTCATAATCAGCGGCCTCGTTGATTAGACGATTGAGCACTGGACACTGGGTCAGTTCTCATCATGCTGCCCATGCGCCGCACACGTTGCATATACATATCAGACATCGGAGAGCTGACTGCATGGTCTTCTTCTAAAATGCTCCAAGACTCCAGCTCATGCTGTGCTGTAAATACACCCAGCTGGTCATCGCCCAAGACTTTGGTCTGGAAGACTCGGGCGGCTCGCACTGTGATGAATCGACGGGCTGACTCTGGAAGATGATCGAAGTCGAGCAAAACGGTGACGTCCGCTTTGACGCTGTCGGTGAACGTGAACGACTGTTCGATAGGGCTGAACAACTTGTCGCCCTTGAGCACAAACTGCTTTGTCTCAGGGTTTACAGCGTGAGTTCCCCGAGAGGGGCGCACCGATAGCACATGGGCGGGTACTGTGATTTCGTTGTTTGACGGAACGAAGGACCGTGAGAATTCTGTATTAAACCACCAGCCGCGTGACTGTGTTTCTCTGCTGACAGACTCAATGGTGTCTTTGGCGATCGCGACGTCAGACGACCCTGGGGCGTCAAGCGTGTTGACCGGGACGGTACCGATGGCGGTCAATAATTCATTGACGGCGTCCAACATGGTGGTCGGGGCGAGTGTGAATGACATGCGAGCTCCTAAATGAAAAAAGCCCTCCCCGATCACTCAGGGAGGGCCGTTGTTATCGTTACGCCGCGTCTGAAGCAAGCACTTCAATGGCACACTCAGGGCGCAGGACACCGTGTCCCACAGCCATACGTGCAACCATCAAGGTACCTTGACGGCGGATGTCGAACTGAGACTGGAGGTCCAGATCAATCAGCTTGACCGTACCGACTGCTTCGGGCTTCATGATGACAGCCTCAAGCGGAGTGTAGTCATCGCTATACTTCTGCGAGATGAAGTCCACACCGTCGCGGATGACGCTGTTGCCGCCGTCTCCAGGCACATAGACCTCAGAAACAGTGTTGGCAGAGTCGTCCTGCTTCGGCAGGTTGTTCGTCACAACCAGCGGAATACCTGCAACCATCGGCAGCTCGGCCATGCCGTATGACCCGAGGCCACCCCAGTCAACGTTCAGCAAGTCTTTGTTGCGAACAAGACGGAAGTAGGCGTCTGGACGGATCAAAGCAAAGCAGCCAGAAGGATCCACGTCATTCTCAATGAATGTCTGGTGAGCCGTGAAGAACGAGTCGGCCAAGTCTTGTGCTTTGTCCAGGTCGCTCTTGCCGGTGTAGGCTGAGCCCAGATACAACGTGGTGCCGCCTGGCAGGTCCGTAATTTTGTTGTCTTCACGGGCTGCTTTGGCAGCAACGCGCATGACCTGCTTGTCGAACGTCCGAGCCAATGCTTCACCCAGCTGATGACTGTAGTCACGGCGCACTTCGTAGTGATTCATTGCTTCGTAGATGTCAGCAACGAACACGTCTGAGATCAGCAAGTCATCAACGGTGATGACCGTTTCGTTGTGCTGCATGTTCTGACCCAAGATCTCAGTGCCAGGAACATGGATACGACCACGGGCTTGGCCAGTGTTGGCAAAGCTCGCTGACTTTTGGTTTTGGATATTACGGATGCGATGGCGCGTTTCCATCACATTTTTACGGTCAAACGCGGTCAGGACTTCGCCTGTAAATACCTTGAAGAACAGAGCTTTTGGATCGCCCTGGCTGTTGACCGCACCTTGGAGAGATACGTTTGAAGTAGACATTATGGTTACCTTGTGTTTGGTTAGGAAGAGAGTGGTGATTGCCCTTCCATTCGGTTGTCCTTGCCTTGGGGCCGCAACCCTCAATGACACGGGCCAAACGGTATGAACCAATCAGATAGCCCCCTCATTGCGAAGGGGCTACGTGTTTAATTCACACGGCAGGGCGCCCGGCCTTGCACCGAGCGAGGTCTTACAAGAAGTCTGCGTTTTGGACTTTAGTCTCGACTTCTCGGGTAAACTCTGGGTCAGTTCCGTAGCGCGAATCCGACATGGCTTCAACCATCTCAGCACGGTTTGCGAACGTAGCGCCGCGGGGGCTTTCAGAGCGACCAGATACGAGGTTGGCTTCACCAGACGAGGCTTCGTAGCGTGTCCGAAGAGTGGCGTAAATCACGCCGACTTCCTCAGCTGTCTGGGCTTGGCTGAGCTGCTTATTGAATGCGGAAAGCTCACCATCAGACAGGTTTTCACCCGCCCACGCCTGGACTTGCTTAAGGTTATCGGCACCACCGACTGCTTCTGTGGCAGCATTGGTGCGCGATTGCTGCATGGATTTCAAGCCTTGCTCATATACTTGGACCACCTCTTTGGGGTAGCCTTTTTCAGCAAGTGCCGAGTAATCCTCGTCAGTAAAGCCTCCATTTTCGGCGTACTTTCGGCCGAACTCCTCGAAGATCGCCTGACCGTCATCCGAAGTTTCCTCAGCAGAATCTTCCGATTCAGCATCCGGACGCTTCAGGTCCAAGTCGGCTTTCTCAGCGGTTGATTCATCAGCCGTTTCTGTAGACGCCTGCTCGGGCTCATTCTGTCCCAGCTTGCTTTCCAATTCTTTATAGGCGTTAGCAAGTGAGTCAACGTCTTTGAATTTACCAAGAATCAGGGAAGAATCTTCGTCGTTAAGATCGCGTGTCTCTGAGCTCTCGGCTTTGTCGACCATGCTCTGGAGATACTCGGGGCTATCAGTCGTGTTTTCCTCGGGTTTTACTTCAGCTTCTTCTGTCATCGCTTCCTCGTTCATCGTGTGTATTTCTTAACATTCCCTACAGTGACGATTTTTGGGTTTTGGGGTTTGGGTTTGGCCGGAGCCTTGGCTTTTGGCTCAGGCTTGGCTTCCGGGGTCTTGGCTTTAGCCATCGTTATCTCCTTGTTGTTTCATCGCTTCTTGTGCCATTCCAGGCACGGCTTGTTGAGCCATCTGTTGCATGGCACGTTGTTGCTGGATCTGTTGGACTGTCTGCTCGTCATTGATAAAGTCAGCCTGGGGAACACCCCATCCGGCAGCCAGCCGGTCCAGCAGAGCTTTCGGGTTGACGTACTGTTGGATGGCTTCAGGGCCTAGCAGTTGGCCAGCTTGTCGCAGCATCCCATCAATTCGCGAGATTTCATGGCCGCGTCCCAGGGCATCAAGCCCAGTGGTAATCGTCAAGTTGACCCCATCTTTGGGCAGCTTCGGCAACAGGTTTTGATCTGTTAAGATCTTCAGCCAGCGGTTGGCCAACGGCATCTGCAGCTCTTGGGCTAGGATTGAGTAAACACCGCCAAGCGCATCCTCAAGCTCCTGGGCCATGAATCGAATCTCTTCGGCTGTCACACGCTCGGCATTACGCTGCACCGAGGAGTGCATGAGAAACGCATCGACCAGTTCTTGGCGGATGTCGCGCATTCTTTCCAGCGTGACCTGAAAGTCTTGAAGTTTGTCCAGGCCCACCGTGGCCACATCATCCCGACGGCCTTTGAGAATGTCACCAGACTTGGCCTCGGCCAGCTTGCGATCATTGATAAAACTGTTGGGGTCGAGAAGAAAGATGACTTTCGATGCGGCGGCGCTAGCATCCAGAAGATCTCGACTGAGGTCATCGAGTGCTTTGAAGTCGCCGTAATACTCATCGACCATGCCTCGGCCATAATGTTCATTGGTGACGGCTGTCCAGCGCAAGAACAGAAACAATGGGGCGTCAAGATCGTATGAGCCTTCAGATCCCGGGATGACCTTGTCATTGATTTCCTGCCAGACCTTGAACTTTTTACCTTCCCGCGTCATGCAGGTGTATAGGTCGACGGTTTCCATGGTGGCACGGTCGCGGGGGTTGTACTGGTCTTCGCTTAGTACAGCCTCTCGGGCGCTGTCATCAAGTGTTTCCGGATTCACTTCTTCTTTAATGATCCCGAACAAGACATTGCCTTCTGGGTCACGCTCGACAACATAGTGTTTCAGCGAATAAAACTTGAATCCGCCTTCTTTATCGACCCGTATACAGCCATTGCCCGTCACAATGAGGTGCTTTAAGCACATCGCAGCGACAGACCGGATTTTAGTTTGCTCCAGTTTTTGGACAGCAATGGTCTCATACAGCGCCAGCAAAGACTTAGCCTCGGCCAGCTCTTCACCGTTACCCGCATCCATGGAAGCTCGGGTCAGCTCATCAAGGCCAACCTTGAAAAACGCGGTGTTTGGGGGGAACAGGGCAAGTTGAATTTTGGCCGACAGTGTGTTGACGGCCCGTGCCCCAAGACCCTGATACGGGTCAGGAAGGGAAGAGTTTTCGGTATGCCAGTCGGGCGGGCAGATATGCGGGATGGTTACTTTCGCAGCCCGCTCCGCTCTGTCAAGAATGTCTTGTCGAGAGCGCTCCAGCTGCGTGTACTTGCTGGCGATTGTTCCTTGCTGAATCATCAGTACATGACTCCTTGAGAAGTGCCGCCATTAAGTGCGAGACCTGCGCCACCGCCGCCTCGGTTGCCTCCAGTGGAGCCGCCTGCACCGCGACGTCGACGGATCATGAGAGAATCGGCGCCACTCACGCTATCGCCGAGCTCATCAAACTGGTCGCGGCTCAGCAAGTACCGAGGCTCATCTTGCTCCGGCTGAGGTGGCGGAGCTTTTGGGGCGCTTGGTAAACACATTAGGATTCCTCAATAAGTTCAGATTTGCGATTGACCAAAGCATCTACAAGCTCGCGCTGCGCGGCCCGTACTAGTTGCTTTTCACGTTCCAATCGGTAGATCTCAGACGGCGACAACGCCGGGTAGAGGCGGTCAAGCTCGTCAATGAGATCGACAGAAAGTGGGGGTAATTTGTCAGACAATAGGATCTCCTTCGGAAAGAAAAAAGGGGCCACCGAAGTGGCCCCAGGGTAGGAGTGTTGCGAGAGAGACAGAACAACACAACCAGAGGAGAATCGAGACTTTTGTCCCTCAAGGGGACTGTATTTTTTGCTCGTGAAACAGGAAGTTAAGCAAGTGCATGTAGTTGATTACATCTGAAATTGCGTCTTTGACAGATTCGCTGTTGACTTGCAACGTGCCTTGCTCAATAAATGTCTGGATTCTCTTGAATTTATCCATGCTTCGGATCAAGATGCCCAGCCCGGGACTGACCCCAATGGCCTCCGAAGCCCGGAAGTTGGCTAAGACATCGGCGCTGCCAGAGGTGTAGTCATGGTTTTTTTGACGCATGATCTGAAGGCACTCAGCGTTGGTGTGTTCGACCAAGCTAAGTAGCTCATCTAGCTGGCTGTCGCCATATCGTGAAGTTGCTGGGGTGTCCACCGTGAAATCTCCTTTGTGTCAAAGTTGTACCAGCCGTCTCGCAGAATGAAAGCCAGCCGGGCTTGCAGTAGGGCATCGTCTTCAGTCAAGCCCTTCTTGGCGTAGGTCTCGATGATGGCGTCCCAATAATCCAAGGGATCTCGGCACTGATCCATGAGCGCCTCGGCTTTTTTTGGGCCAATCCCTGGGCACCCCTTGTAGTTGTCAACGGCATCGCCGGTCAAAACCTGCGTTAAATGGAAATAGGCGGCGTCCCTATCGGATACCGGGACCACGCCAGCGTCATGATTCGACCATCGGTAGACAAGCCCCGGAACGGTCAGCATGTCTTTGTCAATGGTCAGCATGATAGAGCGGTCGCGATACTGGCCGGTGTGCAGAATACCCAAAAGATCGTCGCCCTCTAGGCCATCTTCTGACACAACGCGGTGGCCATGGTCGCCCCACTCAAGGTAGTCAGACACGAGCTGCCACAAAGCAGGCTTCGGTTTGTCTTTGCGATTTGCTTTGTATGTCGGCTCCCAATCGACGCGGAAGTTTGAGCTGCCACTGAGGATAATCACGACATCATCTGAGTCGAACTTCTCCCTAATGCCCTCAAGAAAAGCCTCGGAATCATTCGCGGCTTTTTCAGGGTATGTCAGCTGATGAACCTCGGGATCGTCTTCATCCCAGGTGATATCGTCTTGGTTGGCAAACGCGATCTGATATCGAAGCACGTCAGCGTCAATCAGTAAGGTTTTACTTGCCATAGTTGAGCACCCGTTTGAAGTTGTCAAAGATGCGGATGCCAAACGCGCTGGAATAAACCATCAAGACCACAACCTGAAACCACATGGGGGTGTTTTCAAGGGCCATAAAACCCTCAATCACGTAGGGCTGGGTGTGGGGGATGAAGACAAGAATCAAAGCCACTGAAGTGAGCAGCGTTAGATACTCATCGCGCCACCCAGAATTGCGTATGGAGTGCAGCTCCCAGTTGATGTCAGCGATCTGTCCTGTGTTGACCCGCTCCGCCGCCGCTTTGGCCTTGGCTTTTTTAAGCTCCATCTCCATGACAAACTCTTCGTGTTTGCGATGGCGGCGGCGATCGAAATACTCGACAACCGGCTTTAACAGGGTCGTCAGTATTGCCTGTAATGTCATTCGATCCTCCTTTTAATCCTATTACTTTTTCTTCTTGGCGGTCTTGGCAGCGGCGCGGAAGTTTTTTGCCGTGGGAGCGCCTTTGCTCCCCGGTTTCCGCATCTTTTCCCCAGACCCATTTTTAATGCGCTTGCGCTTGGCATGGATGTTTTTGTATAAACTCATGTTTTTCCCTTAGTGTGTTTCAGCCCAGTTATCGCCGACCTTGTACTCGCCGTCGAGCGGGCAACGAAGGCTGAAGTCTTGAGTGACGTCTTTGATGCCTTGCACCATAAACTCGCCGACGCGGTCGACATGCTCAGGTAATGCTTCACACTGGAATTCATCGTGAACAAAGAGCACTTGACGATAGTGTTGGCCGTGGGTCAGGCCATGGTCGGAGCACAGCGCATGGAAGTTGACCATTGCTTGTTTCATGATGACCGCACCTGCCCCTTGAAGCAGTGTGTTCAGCGCCGCATGGCTCGACCTGATAAACAGCTTGCGGCCGTCGAGGCCACGAACGAATCCATCTCGGTCTGCTTTAGCACTGACGGTTGAAATCAACCGGTCAAATGCGGGCAAGCTCTCCATGAAGGACTGGCGTAGTTTTCGACCAGCACCAGCGCCTTTGCCGATAACATGGCCAATCTTTGCGTCCCCGGCTCCGTACAGCAAAGCATAAATAAACGTCTTTGCTTGGTCTCTTGTCGGCAGCCCGGCTGCAGTTTGGTTAGCCGTGTGGATGTCGCCGCTCAAGATCTCTTGCCCATATGCCCCGCCATCCCAGCGAGCCAGATAGTGAGCTAGACACCGAAGCTCCAAGCCAGAAGCATCGGCTCCGACAAACTTCCAGCCAGGGGTCGCCTGAAACAGCGATCGGCAGTCGGCTCCATAAGGCGCACGAACGCTGGGCACTTGGGCCAGGTTTGGCCTGGAGTGGGTACAGCGTCCAGTGACAGCGCCGTTGGTATTGACACGGCCATGAATTCGGCCCTCTTTTTCTAGCTTTAGCCATGCCTCACGGCCGTCACCCAGCTGGCCAAGCCGCTTCAAGATCAACAGGTACTCCGTCAGCAGCTTTGTCTCGGGCCACGGTAGGTTCTTAAGAACATTCTCATCGACTTTGGGCTTGCCGTTGTCGGTGTATTCTTTAGGCTTCCAACCACGTAGCTGCTGAAGACGGTCGGCAATGTGATCCCTAGATGCTGGATTAAATTCGACCATCTCCACCTTAGTTAATGGGCAGTCTTGTAAATACCCGGCGGTCTTGTTGTTGCGTTTGGGAACAAACTTTCCTTTGTCCGTAAACCAGGGTGGGAAAACCTCTTTCAGCTCGCGCTCAATCTTGGCTTTTCGGACAGCCAGTTTTGAGTACAGCTCTTCGGCTTTGCTGCGGTTAAACGAGCAACCGAACTGGGTTTGTTGCCGACACAGGTTAAACACCGCATGTTCCAGTCGGATACTTGTGGCATCAAACTCTCGGCGAGCCAGCGTGTGCAGCAGGTGGACGTTCAGCTTCACGTCGTTGACACAGTAGTCAAGCATCGCGTCGTTAAACTCAGCCCAAGGGTCCAAGCCTTGTTCTTTCATCTCAGCTGAGTAATCACCCTTGTGGAATGAAAGGCGGTGGCCCCAGGCTTCTAGGCCATGCGAGCCAACCAGCCGTTTCGTTGGGAAATACTCTGGGTTCTTAGCCAGCTTCTTGAAGTCAAGATCTTTGAGATCGGTGAATATCAGCCGAGACATCACCAGGCTGTCCTCAATGTAACCCGTGGGGTTACACCAGGGATACACCTTTTGCAGTGCTGGAATATCAAAATCAATGATATTGTGGCCCACAAGATAACTGGCGTCGTTCACCAATGCGACACCGTCATGCAACGTGTCGCCATGGAATTGATAGACTTCGCCAGTATCTAGGTCGATCGCGACGATGCAGTGGACTGTTGTGAGTTTGTCGAGAAGGCCGTTCGTTTCAATATCAAAACAATACCGGCCGCCCATCATGCGTCTGCGATCGGGGTCGCGTCCATGTCTTCTTCATCTAACTCAAGGTTGGACACGGTACATTGCACCGGTCCCAGCTGCATTGTAATGTGGTCTTCCTCGATCAAAGCCAGAGCCGTGGCCATCTTTGCCAGCCCCAATCTCATGCTTTGATCAGGGTCAGGAGCCAACAGCTCCATCGCCTCTTGGATGGTTTCGCACTTGTCAAGTAGTGGGATCAAGTCTTCTAGTGAAGTGTCTGGTGTTGCGCTCATAAATACTCCTGAATTAAATACCGCAAACGCCAGACGAACACTGACGTTCTGTTTGTTCTTCGTACACGACGCCCACTTTGTCCTTGACCTCGTTGTAGTCGACCACGGTGATTGGTTGGCCGCCGCGGGACCCGTCTGGGTAGCAGGTAAAGCCGCGCAGGTTTGGCGCGTACTTGGCCAAAGTCTGGGCAAAGGCTTCAACGTGGGATTCATTGTTAAGCTCTGATCCCCACGCAGGCATGTTGATCGTCGAGCTGATTGACATATCGACGAACTCTTGGACCTCCGCCTGGAAACGAATGCGTCGCTCTGGATCGTTTGCAAGATCAGCCGCAGTCTCAATCGAGTCAGGATCCACACCGTACTCATCAATCATCATCTGAGCCATAGGATCCACGACATACTCGTACTTCCATCTGGTCCCATCGACTAGATAACGCCGCTTGAAGGCGACAGCAAACAGCGGCTCGATGCCTGTGGTGGTTCCTGCCAACAGCCCAATGGTTCCAGTTGGTGCAATCGCTCGATATGCGACGGGCTTGCTAATTCCAAGGCCATCACAGTGGCTGTCAGCTGCGTCTTCTGAGATGGCTTCATAAGTCGCCAGCCACTTGCGAAGCTCTGGAGTGACTTGATAATCGCAGTTGCGCTTAATAAGCCATTCGTGCATTCCCATCAAACCGAGCCCAAGCCGTCTGTTTTTGTCCCGAACTTGGTACACCTTGGCGTAGGGCAGGTCAGCGCGGAGCGTGCCGCAAACAAGAAACTTAGAGGCTAGGCGCACAACATCGCTAAACTCATTGAGGTCATCAATGTTGGCCATGTTGACCGAGCCCAGGTTGCACACGTCTGAGTCATCCTCGGACGTCACCTCAGTACAGGCGTTTCTCAGCGTTTCTCTGGACTTGCTGCCGAAGTTAAAACTGAAGCCGGGCTCACCGGTTTGCAAAGCCTGACGGACATTCTGAACAAATGTCTCAGGCAAAGTCCCGCCTTCGACTTCCTTAATAAACTCGTCGTCATAGTTCAAGCTGATATTGGTCATGTCCAGCGGGGCGGGGAAGTTAAAGTCATCCTGTTTGACATGCCACAGCGTTTGTCCCGTAGATCCCACCGGCATGTCATGCCAGTTCTTCGCGTTCAAGAATGCAGGGACATCAGCGTGTTGCCAATTTAACGACGCATAAATAGCAGACCGGCGGCTCCCGCCTTGCATGACATTGCGACCGATCTCATTGATCGCCTGCATCAGTGGTATGGGGCCAGATGCCTTCCCGCCGGTGCGCTTGAGCAACGCACCTGATTCTCGGAGAACCGAGTAGTCAATGCCAATACCGCCGCCCGTTGACAGACAGCTCATCGCACGGTTGCATAAAGCTGCCCACTCTTCGCGAGTGTCTTCCTCAGCACGAAGCAGGTAGCAGTTGTTATACGCACGAAACTCGCGGCCAGCGTAGTAAATGTAGCGACCACCTGGGACAAACTTGAAGTCGGTGATGTACTGAATCAGCTGATCCATCTCGGACTGATCCATCAAGGCGTGGTCGTATTGACCGTGATATCCACGTCCGCACACGTCTTGAACGATTGACCGAGCTTTTTCGTGCCATGATTGCGCTTGAGTGAGCGCATACTTGTGGTCGAATACGTTTTTGCCTAGTGAAGTTCTGAACTCACTCAAAATGGTATCTCCTCGTTATCATC
>Ga0102930_1000423_pt1 | contig 14127 bp, 17 predicted proteins | sample SalPon1_B_H2O_MG_FD_84514 | JGI IMG/M metagenome (GOLD analysis project Ga0102930, IMG submission 84514) | Salt pond water microbial communities from South San Francisco under conditions of wetland restoration - Salt Pond MetaG R1_B_H2O_MG | ecosystem: Environmental > Aquatic > Non-marine Saline... | reverse complement strand
TAGCGTGATAAAGCCCGATAAGTCGCCTGATCTAAATCAATCACCTGCTGTAATTCTTCTATGCGTTGCAAACCCGCATCTTTAGCGCCGTATTTTAACCCCGCCGCCTCATAGTCAGCATCCTCTGCGCCATTCAAGCGTTTAAGATCGTCTGCATCACGAAAGTCTTCGATCCGATCTAATAAAGAGTCAGCCGCTTCATCCACAATGCCTACCGCTTCTAAGACTTTACGCAATAACTCGCGATTGGCCCGATTAATATCAATCAAACCATTTTCACCGACCACGCGAATATCCGCTTGATAGTCACCATAAGTCCAAGTGCTCGGCGTGCCTCCTAAACGAATCGCGCGCTGATCGGTGGGTAGAAAGAGCTGCATAACGGTATAATGCGTGGCCGCATCCGCAAAGGCACGCGCTTGAGCGGTTTGCCGCGCATACGTCACCATATGAGTTTCCGTTTTAACCGCGTACAGCAAAGTGGCTGATAAGGACATCATCACCACAATCATCCACAATACCATGATCAGCGCCACACCTTGCTCAGAGTAAGGGCGTGTTTTAGCCTGCACTAACATATTCATCCACTTGTGGGAGATCAATAAGCAGCTCAGGCCAAGCGCCTTGCTTATCATCGCCCTCGACCACTAACTTAATCAGCAAAGGATAGACGGGCTTATCCTGCCAATCCGGCAACCAACGCGGTTTGTCATCCATCGAATCAGCCGCAAAATATTCAAATCGCGCTGCTTGCACACCGCTATAAACCACCACCGGCTCTGCTTCCTGCAAGGCTTTATCCCAAGTCATTTCAGGGCGATAGGGCGCGTAACGCATTTCTAATTTACGCGCCGTGCCATCCATTTTTACGGCCAATTCAATCAAATAAATGCCGCCTTGGTATTGCAAAGGCTGCAAGGGAGCGGCATAACGCACATAATTATCTGCCCCTTCAAAGGCATAAATTTGATTACCGTCTTCACCCTGCATGCGTACTACCATGGTTTGGCTAAGCTGGCTGCGCAAAAACTCACTCACCAGACGCATATCACTGCTGGCTAAAATACGCTTTTCTGCAATATCCCAACCACGCCCAATGGTGTTAAAGCTAGAAAACAAGGCTAAAAATAAAACCGACATAAGCGCCAAAGCAATCATCATCTCCAGCAATGTAAAGCCTTGCGTTCGTTGTACTGAGCACGCTGATCGCGTCAATCTCATACACCTCATAGCGATTCACCGAAACGCAAGGACGACAGCGTGAATTGACGCTGCTTACCCGCGCTATCCCAACTGACCGTCACCGTGACTTGATAAGCTTGTACGGATAAGGGAGATGCTTGCTCTTCTTCGTTTAGCTCTACGGCTTCCATGGTCACTTGCCAACGATAACCGGTACTGCCCTCTTCGCCGCTAAGGCTTCCTTCTTCGACGGGCTCAGCCACACCCAGTGTTTGTAAACGTGACTCGGCGACTTGAATCGCAAAGCTGTATTCTTCTGCCACCGCCACATTACGCATAGCCGTGCCATATAAGCGCAGCAATGTGCCCACGACTAACGCCATGACCACGAAGGCGACCAATATTTCTAGTAAAGTAAAACCTTGTGCAGACCGTTTGGGTTTATAACAAGCTAACACGGCCACTAATCCACTCCACATTAACGGTGTACGTTTGCTTGCGCTCATCGCTTAGCTCAATAGACCCGCCTGTAGAGCTACCGTCGGGGTAAAAGCGAATATTGCCGCGTGTCTTTGAGACCACTTCCGAGCTTGTTGTATTGATTTGTGCGCTAATGTTTTGATGCAGCTTGCGTTGGGATTGCTTAGCGACACCAAATTCCCCGCTTTGTATATCCATTGACCACACTGTTTCTTGCTGTTGCAATATAGCTTTGCTGCGCGCATGCCTTAAACTCGTGGCTACCTCGCGGCTGGTTTTGCGTAACACCGGGCCTTCAGACAGCGCACTCACCGCTACCCCCATCATGAATCCCACAATCACCAAGACGAGGATCAGTTCCAACAAACTAAAGCCTTGCTGTCGCTGCGTGCTAAGCATGCTACTGATCCTCGCTAAGTGCGGCGTTTTATTGTTCCCACAGTGAAATATCAGCGTTTTCTTTATCGCCACCGGCAGAACCATCTGCACCTAAGGAGATAAGATCATAAGGTTGATTATTACTGCCCGGACGCTTGTATTGGTAGTCGTTATTCCATGGATCAAGCGGCACACCTTTTTTCAAATACGGTCCATTCCAACCACGCGCGCCGCCGGGTGCAGTTGCTAAAGCCTGCAAACCTTCAGAGGTTGAGGGATAGTTACCGACCTCTAAACGATACATATCTAAAGCCGCGCTAATATTTTCAATCTGTACTTTGGCCGATTGTGATTTACCTTTGCCCAAATAGCTCATCGCTTTCGGGCCGACGATGCCGGCAATCAAGCCGAGAATCACCAGCACAATCATTAATTCAATTAAACTAAAACCTTGTTGCTGAGTAGCCGTGGCAGCCCGGGGTTGGAGGCAGCTTTTCATGTTTAACTCCTTATTGAGGTTGTTGCTATTTTTATTAGTCATCACGTTGCATTGAAAGAGAGCTTCTCTATTGCACCAAATCCGCCATATTGATCATGGGCAGTAAAACCGCGCCAATAATTACCAAAATGGCCAGTGCCATAATCAAAATAAGAATGGGCTCTAGTAGGGCTAACATTTGGCTAATGGATGTTTTTACTTCATCATCATAAATATTAGCCACATCATTCAGCAGCTTTTCCATGCTGCCGGTTTCTTCACCGACCCGTAGCATATGCAAGGCATAAGGTGGAAACACTTGTTTACTTTGCAAGGTACGGGTCAGGCTTTCACCTTTTTTGAGGCTGTCTGCGGCTTCGCCTACAGAACGCGCCATCATACGGTTCCCCATGGTATTTTTAACAATTTGCAAGGAACCCAGCAGCGGCACACCATTATTAAGCAAAGTACCTAAACTGCGAGAAAAGCGCGCCATTTCCACCTTACCCACTAAGTCACCGACTAAGGGCCAACGCAACATAGAACGATCTAACCATAGACGTGCTTGCTCATTAGTGAATACATACTGTGCAGCGACTAACAGCGCTAAAAACACCAGCAGCAAAACCCACCACCACTGCTGTAATACTGCGCCTGCCCCCATAACAACTTTAGTAATCGTGGGCAAGTCAGCGCCCATATCGCTAAACATTTGGGAAAACTGTGGTACAACAAACAGCAACAAGGCGATAATGGAACCGACAGCGACCACGAATAAAATCGTGGGATAAATTAAAGCGGATACCACAATGCCGCGTAATTCTTTGACGCGTAGCATATATTCTTCTAAGCGCTCTAAGGCGGCATCAATCGAGCCACTGGCCTCACCTGCCCGCACCATATTAATGTAAAAGCGATTAAAATGACCGCTAGACTCTAAGGCATCCGCAAAATGCACGCCCCCGCGTACTTGGGATTGAATCTCGCGCACCATGTTTTCAGTCGCCGGATGGGACGTAATTTCAAGTTGAATCCCTAAAGCACGGTCTAACGGCAAGCCCGCTTTCAACATGGAAGAGAGCTGTTGCGTAAACGCCATAATATCGCTTTGCTTAACGGTTTGACTGCCTAACAAGCTGCGCTGTTTTTTAGGCGTCGTCGCGACTGAACCACCCGCTTTAGCCGGTGTGACCTGAATAGGAATCAACCCTTGCGCTTGCAATGCCTCAGCAGCTTGTGCTTCCGCCGCTGCTTCTAGCGTGCCTTCTCGCGCTGCACCCGCCGGGGTCACTGCTTTGTATTCAAACCATGCCATTAGGCGTTTCCTCGGCAACTCGCAAGACTTCTTCTAAGGTCGTTGATCCTTTTAATGCTTTTAATAGCCCATCTTCATACATGGTATGCATACCACCCGCACGCGCTTGTTCTTGGATAACACCTGAATCTTCATGCTTGAGAATTAAACGACGGATTTCATCATCCATCACTAACACTTCATGAATAGCGCTACGCCCCTTATAACCCGTATAACCGCAAGCGTTACAACCTTTAGCCCGCCATAGCCGCATTTCACCTTCGGGTTGATATTGGCGCAGATTTAACTCCTGCTCAATTTCGGGCAAAACAGGGTAAGGCTCGCGGCATTGTGGGCATAAGCGCCGCACTAAGCGCTGTGCCAAAATAGCGTTCACGGTGGATGTAATCAGGTAATCTTCAATGCCCATATCTAGCAAACGCGTCACACCACTAGCGGCATCATTGGTATGAATGGTAGAAAGCACCAGATGGCCGGTGAGTGCTGATTGAATGGCAATACGTGCGGTTTCCACATCACGCATCTCACCGATCATAATAATGTCAGGGTCTTGACGCACAATCGAACGCAGTGCATCGGAAAAGCTTAAGCCAATCTTAGGGTTCGCCTGAATTTGATTAATCCCCTCTAGCTCATATTCCACCGGATCCTCGACGGTTAGAATTTTATTTTCTGGGGTATTCATTTGCGTCAAGGCAGAATACAAGGTTGTTGTTTTACCCGAGCCCGTCGGGCCTGTTACCAAAATGACGCCATGCGGCTGCGCAAGTTCGCGTTGCACCCGTTCAAAATTACTCGGCGAAAAGCCCAAAGAGCTTAACTCTAAATTAGCGCTATTTTTATCTAACAAACGCATAACCACGCTTTCACCATGCATCGTTGGCACGGTAGAAACACGCATATCAATTTCTTTACCCTGTGCTTTAAGCTGAATACGCCCATCTTGTGGCAAGCGGCGCTCCGCAATATTCAAGCGCGCCATCAGTTTAATACGTGACAAAATAGCCGGGGTCATTTGTGCCGGGGGCGATTCAACTTCATGAATCATGCCGTCAATGCGGTAGCGTACTTTCAGTAAATTCTCAAACGGCTCAATATGAATATCCGAAGCCCGTTTACTCATCGCCTGTGTCATGATCTGATTGACAATACGAATTACTGGGGCTTCGCTCGCCATGTCTTTGAGATGCTCAATATCGTCTGCGCCGTCTTCATGACTACTGATCTCAAAATCATCCTCATTAGATTCGCTCGCTTGTGTACTGTATAAGCGCTCAATATTGGCTTGAATTTCTGACGGTAAGCCCAGTAAAGGACGGATTTTTTTGCCGGAGGCCATTTGCATGGCTTGCACCGCTAATGGATCCCCCGGATCAGCCATCGCAACAGTTAATACCCCATCCTCTTCATACAGCGGCACAATATTATTATTGCGCATATAGTTGGTAGAAATAGCAACATCACCAACGGCTTCGCTGGGATAGTCATGCAAGATGGCTAAGGGAATCCCTAAATGGCGCGAGAGGACAACGGCTACTTCCTGCTCAGTCAGCAAACCTAATTTGACTAGGACACTGCCTAAAGGTTGACGAATCTCAGCTTGAGCGCGTAGCGCACGTTCAAGATCAGCCGGTTTTATTTTGCCAGCAAGTACAAGACGCTCACCGAAAAGCTGGCTGGATGATTTAGAGGCATTTGCCGACATAGGTAGTGTTATAATTTTTTTATGTAGGTAACTGGCACAAGCCAGATAAGCTTAAGGAGCCACAACAATCAAGCCTATATCTTTGTATCTATTGAGCCCCGCATAGTTTCATGAATTATTTTTGTTGATAGAGGAGAAACATGCAAGAAATTTCTCCTCAGTGGTCATCAGCTTATGCAGCAATGTATTTTACATACCACCACTGGCAAACCAAACAGCACTACCAATACCTGCAACCATAAATAAAATGGTCAGCACAATACTGATTAATGTGAGGATACCCGCCATTTTCCAGAAACTCGCTTGACTGCTTAAAGCAGCTTCCAAATTAGCAACATCCAAACCATTAACAGCACGCTTAATAGCACCTGCATAACGCAATAAATACAGGGATAAGAAAAAGTAAATAATCCCTATCAAGATATAAACCACGCCCATGCCTATCATAAAGCTGCCACCCATCATCATTTCAGCGCCGCCCATGCCTTCCATCCCTTGCATGCTACTCATAGAGCTCGCTTCGATGAACATAAGGATAGAAAGCGCAACCATTAGCGCTGCAAAAATAAAGCCGATAATGGCAATGAATAAAACCCAAGGACGTGTTTTGCGTAGCGACTGCACGACACGTTCAGACATTATTCCTTCTCCACCGCTGACATCTTTAACTGTCGAGCGAGGCGGCGCGTAAGCATCTTGACTGCTCATTTCTTTTTCCTCATAAGTTTTAATATTGATAAAGTGTCTCTAGCATAGTTCAAACACACCAGCTTGCCTATACGATGTAACAAAAGCGCCTGACAACCACCAGTCGCGCTACTTTGCGTCCTAAGCAGGAAGCACTAAAATCAAGGCATTAACTGTTATATGCGTAGTGATAATGCTAACCTTCAAAGCAGTTTTCCACCCCCAATAAGATACGACTTATAATGAAGAAGATGCCTATAATGCGTTTTATACCCAGTGCCTGCTTAAGCTTGTTCTTAATAGGCAGCGTACAAGCACAAAATCCCTCAGAGGCTAGCAACAGTGTCCCTGCTTCCGACTCAGCCCGCCAAGCAACCATGATTGTTTTAGATGGCTCCAATAGCATGTGGGCGCAAGTTGAGGGTATTAATAAAATTGTCACCGCACGTGAAAGTTTAGAGCAAGTACTCAATAGTGCTACAGACGATATTGAGTTTGGCCTACTCGCGTATGGCAATCGCCTCAAACGACGCGGCTGTACCGATATTACCTTGGTCAGCAAACCTGAAGACTACGATCGTGACACAATGATCGAACAGGTGAATGACATTACCCCTTTTGGCCGCTCGCCCATTGCATCTGCCTTAGAAGAAGCCGCTGCCAATTTACCTAAACCTAACTCACGCATTTTATTGGTGAGTGATGGTGATGAAAGCTGTGACCGTGATCCTTGTGCCGTAGCCGCCCAATTAGTCGCTGAGAACCCTAGCTTACAAATTGACGTAATTGGTTTTCAGCAAAGCAAAGAAGCACAGCTTGAATGTATCGCTGAAAATGGCCGTGGAGCATTTGTTTTTGCGGAAGATACACAACGCTTAGAAACGCTGCTAGCCAGCGCCAGCGCGCCTGCTGTCCAAACGATGCAGCCCACCCCGAATGCTCCACCCAGCGATGCCATCAGCGCTACCGCCTCCTCCCAAGCGCAAACACCCGATGAAATTCCACCGGGCAGTGTCGAACTCAGTTTAAAAGCAACTTCCCTACCTGCCGGTGAATTGCGCGCCAATTATTCGATTTACGGCACAGACAATCTAAATGTAGCCAGTTTTACCGCACGCAAACACGTCAAAGAATATTTAAAACCGGGGGAATATCGTATCAAAGCCGTTTGGCAAAACTATACACACTCAGAAAAAGTCTTCATTCAGTCAGGCATCAATAAGCCTTATACCTTCGATGTGGGTGAGGTAGGCACGCTCAAGCTGAAAGCGAGCGATGCACAAGGTCAGACCATCCGAGCCAGTTATGCCATTTATACGGATAAAGGTGATTTTATTTCCCGTTATGTCATGTTAGAGGAAGCGCAAGAGCAGTTGCCAGTGGGCACTTTTCGCGTTAAAGCGAGTATTGACGAACTCATGCAGGAAGCACGGCTGACCGTGACAGAAAATGCGGAAACCTTGCACAATTTCCAGTTTGAAGACCTTGAAACGAACTAAATTAACAGCAGTCAAGAACTTCGCTATTGCCCCTGAGTCTAAAAAACAGGATAGTTGCTTGCAAAGTCGCCGCCTTAGTTCGGAGGCTATCCAGAAATGACTAAAGAAACAAATGAATAAGGAGTTTTCCGAATGACCAAAAGTTTTACGCTTAAAATCGCCGCTACCACCCTTTTTTCAGCCGTTATACTCTCTGGCTGCTACAGCAGTAATGCGCAAACAGGTGCAGCCATTGGCTCTGTGCTAGGCGGTGTAGCAGGCCATCAGTTTGGCAAAGGGGATGGTAAAGTTGCTGCAACTATCGCAGGTACTTTACTCGGCCAATACATCGGCAATCAAATTGGTGCGCAATGGGATAGACGCGATCAGCAATACCTAGGCAATGCCTTACAATCTGGCCGCCAAGTTAGCTGGCAAAACCCAAACACGGGCTATCAATACGTAGCAACGCCAGGTTCCGCTCGTCAAGTTAACTACAATGGTCAAACCGCTGTCTGTCGTCCTGCGACTGTTTCAGCCATGATCAATGGTCGGCGGCAAAATGTCCAAATGAATGCTTGCCGCGATGCAAATGGCCAATGGAAAGCCGTTAACTAAGCTTGGCTATACTGCAAAAAAGCCCCCGCTAGTTTGTATATTCAGCGGGGGCTTTCAATGGGTCATGCAGCGTCTTGTGACGTGCCGTAAGTTCGCTCTACATAAGCTTCTACCAGACTCTGAAACTCCGTAGCAATATGATCACCTTTTAACGTGACTGTTTTCTCGCCATCTTCATAAACCGGCGCAATCGGTACTTCGCCACTCCCTGGTAAACTAATGCCAATATTAGCATGCTTACTCTCGCCCGGCCCATTGACCACGCAGCCCATGACCGCCACCGACATACTTTCCACACCCGTATATTGCGTGCGCCAAACTGGCATTTGCTCACGCAGCCAAGTTTGGATCTGTTCAGCTAGATGCTGGAAATAGTCGCTCGACGTGCGCCCGCATCCCGGACAAGCCACGACTTGTGGGGTGAAAGAACGTAGACCTAAGGCTTGTAAAATTTCTTGCCCTACCGTGACCTCTTTATCGCGCGAAGCACCTGGCTCAGGTGTCAAGGAAATACGAATGGTATCGCCCACCCCTTCTTGCAATAAAATCGACAACGCAGCAGTAGAAGCGACAATGCCTTTGCTGCCCATCCCCGCCTCTGTCAAACCTAAATGCAAGGGGTAATCACAACGGCTAGCCATATCCCGATAAGCCCGCACTAAGCCTTGTACGTCACTCAACTTACAAGACAAAATAATACGATTATGGGGCAAACCATATTCTTCGGCTTTGTGCGCACTGCTTAAAGCAGACTCAATCAAGGTTTCATGCATTACTTCTGCCAATTCCAATGGCCGGGTTAACTGGGCATTGTCATCTAATTTACGCGCCAATAACTCTTGATCCAAGGAGCCCCAATTGACACCAATACGCACAGGTTTGTCATAACGGCAAGCAAATTCAATCATTTGGGCAAATTGCTCATCGCGCTTTTTACCACGCCCTACATTACCGGGGTTAATCCGATATTTGGCTAGGGCTTCGGCGCAAGCCGGCTCAGCCGCAAGGAGCTTGTGGCCATTAAAATGAAAATCACCAATTAAAGGCACATCGCAGCCCATTTTATCTAAGCGTTCCCGAATCTCTGGAACAGCAGCGGCTGCCGCTTGCGTATTAACGGTAATACGCACTAGTTCAGAACCGGCTTGGGCCAGCTCAGCGCATTGAATCGCAGTACGCACAGGATCGGCTGTATCGGTATTCGTCATTGATTGGACAACGACAGGTGTATTGCCACCGACCCAGACATGTCCTACTTTTACGGCTGTCGTGGTGTGGCGTTGAATTGATTTAGTATTCGTCATGTTTTTATAACATTCTGGCTGTGAAGAAGTACGCTCACTCTACAATAAGAATCGAAGAAGCGGCAAACAGCATCTAAACCTGAATGGCGTATAAACAGATGGAACGACAAAAGCTCATAAAAACAAGGCAGCCTGTTGAGGGAAACAGGCTGCCTGATAAGGTGCTGCACAGTTGAGGGAGATTCTGCCAGCATACATCTACTGCGAGGGATGTAGAATGTACTGCCTAGTCGTTACCGTCTCACATTAGGTTCAAATTTTTTGCAACAATTTAGAAATTTTTTAAGCAGGACAATCGGCATGCAACATTTCAGCTTGATAAGCCTCATAAGCCGGACTGCTCGATGTCCACGGCCACACCGGCCAATCTGCGCCCCCCTCATTCACAGTTAGCCCGTCTAAATCGCTTTGTGCCGGTAGATTTTGCCATTGTACCCAAATACGAAATTGCCCCTCGCCATGCAATACTTCAGCACTTTTCACCAAAGCAATCAGCATGAGTTTGGCTAAATCACGTGTTTGTTGTCGCCCCGCAAGCGTATCGCCGTACAAAGCAGCAATTGCAGCCAAATCCAAACTAAAGGAATAATCCGTCACGCCCGTATCACTGTGGTAGCGATCAAAGTTTAGCGACCAAGCAATGCGAACTTTTTCGGGCGCTAATAGGTTTATATTTTGGTAATCAGCTCCCTGATTGTTTGTCTGTACTAGCGTATGTGTCGGCGCAACAATACCGCTGATTAAACTTGCCAAGGGAATCCCAAACTCAGCCAACATCATTTGCTGATTCATGCAGGTGAAACCACTTTGATAGCGTTCATAAGGAATATAATAAGGCGTATACTCAGACACCGTCGCCAAAGCACTCGACATCGTCAGCCCTATTCCCCCCAATACACTTAAACACCAGACGACTAGACCCTTAAACATCACTTACCTCCTAAAACTGCTTTGACATTATTTGACATTATGCTCATTTTAGACCGAGTATCGACATGAATTACTTATTATTATTTTTGTCAGCCTTGCTAGCCGCCACTATTTTTCCGGCGCAATCTGAAGCCTTGTTAGTTGGCTTAATCATGCGTGAGTCTGATTCATTCTGGCTACTGATTGCCGTTGCAACTGCAGGTAATACCTTAGGCTCGGTCATTAATTGGTTTCTGGGGCTTTACCTACAGAAGTTGCAACATTACGCTTGTTTTCCGCTTAAAGCGGCTAGCTTGCAGCGTGCCCAACAACAATTTCAACGTTATGGCTGGTGGTCACTCTTATTGAGCTGGGTGCCGATTATTGGCGATCCACTGACGGTTATTGCGGGCTTTATGCGCTTTCCTCTGCTAGCTTTTACCGTATTAGTGGCGCTTGCAAAAGGGGGGCGCTATTGGGCTCTAGGGGCGATCACGCAAGGTTTGCTTTAACAAACCTAACCATAAACCATTTATTCGAGAATGATGTATGAGTATTAATGTTTTATTTTTTGCCAGCCTACGGGAACAATTAGGCTTAGCACAGCTAGAAACGGATTGGCAGACTGGTATGACCACGGGCGATATTTGGCAACAAACGACTGCTCAAAACAGCTTACCGGACAATGTTTTAGTGGCTTGCAATCAGCAATATTGCGATTGGCAAACTGTGGTTGCTGATGGCGATGAGGTGGCTTTTTTTCCACCTGTGACCGGGGGTTAATATGCTGAGTATTCAAGTTGATCAGCAGGCTTTTAACCCTTGGACGTTACTAGCCGACTTTCAGCAGCAGCCGGATTTTCAAGCCAGCCAATGTGGGGCAAACGCGGTCTTCGTCGGCACAATGCGTGACTTTAATGAGGATGACACCGTGCAGGCCATGTATCTGGAACATTATCCAGCCATGACAGAGCGTTATTTACAGGAACTGGTACAAGACAGCATGCAACAATGGCCTTTGCAGCACGTGCTCTTGCGGCATCGTATTGGCGAACTGCTGCCGGGTGATCCGATTGTTTTAGTTGCGGTGTGGTCTGCCCATCGCCAAGCTAGTTTTGCCGCGTGTCGCCACTTAATGGAAACCTTGAAATATCAAGCACCTTTTTGGAAACGCGAAACACTGCAAGATGGGGAACAGCGCTGGGTTGCCCGTAATACGACAGGCTAAGCCTACTCAGCTTAGCCATCGCTGCCTATTATGGCTAAAAAATAGCGGTCAATATAAAGGCCATGATGCTCCAAATCGCCCAAATCAATAACCCTACAAACAGCAATAAACCTATTAATGCGATTGCTAAAGTCGCTGTGCTGCGTCGCTTGACACGACTGGGGTTTTCAACATAATCACGCATTAAGGCAACATTGCGCATATTGGCTTTAAAGGCAAAGTCAAAAATATCGCCTACCACCGGAATCAAACCAACCACGCTCTCCAATATAATATTAATAGCCATACGCACTAACACGGGCATCGGCACGCCAAGGCGAATAGCTTGCCATAAAATATAGCTGGATGTCGCACCAGCGGCAATATCACCGACACCGGGGACGAGGCCAATAAGCCCATCAAGGCCAATTCGCCAGCTCGTACCTGGAACACGAATAGAGCTGTCCAGTAACCAAGCTAAACGATCCAAGCTTTTCATCGGTTTATTATCTTGCATTAAGCTTCACCATATCAACGGAAGGGGTTTGCATATAAAATGTATAAATCATACTAACAGTAGTTATAGCCCTTTGAGCGTCACCTTGCCTGCATTGTGGGCATGCTATTTCTCTAACTCACGCAACTACTAATCACTGCATCAATGACATAAATCCCATGTGGGTAAGCCGCATTACGCTTAGGCGAATTCACGCTACATACCCCGCTAAATTTTTCGTTAATTTGCTGTGGCACCATCTGCACACGCACGGTTTGCCCCGGCACAAGTTCGCCGTATTTCACATTTCGCACAACCATATCTAATAGTAAGCGCCTCGAATTGGCTGGGTCCTGCTTATCGAGTGTTATCATCCGCGCACCCCGTACTTGACCACTAAAAATAAAACCTTCGTAACCGGGTTGACCCGGCCCTGGCGGTGGCGGCAAAGTACAAGCACTTAAACCTAGCACAGATGCCCATAAAATTGGATAACGTGTCATGGCATGGTTCTCCTTCGCAAAATCACTTCAACATAGCATAAGCCTACTAGCCCTTCACGCTAGCGCTTAAACGCAAAAACACAGGTGTCTTTGTGACGCGATGACAGCTAATATGGTTATGCTATTTGACGAAAAACATTTACGCTTCCATTTTTATGCAAATAACACTTAATGACAAACCACTGAGCCAGTTAGGGAATATAGCCGTTAACGACTTCCTGCGCGATTACTGGCAGCAACGTCCCCTGCTTATTCGCCAAGCTTTTCCCAACCTTCAAATGCCTTTAAGTGCAGAGGAACTCGCGGGCATTGCTTGTGAGACTGATACGGCACGCTTGGTCTTAGAGCGTGGTGGACGGCAAGCTTGGGAGGTTCGCCATGGTCCCTTGAACGCAAACGACTTCCGTCGCTTGCCCAATAGTCACTGGACTTTATTGGTCAATGATATGGAGCAATGGCAGCCAGCGTTAAAAACACTGTTAAATGCTTTTCGCTTTATCCCTGACTGGCGCATTGATGATCTGATGGTGAGCTATGCGGTGGATGGTGGCTCAGTAGGGCCACATGTAGATGCTTATGATGTGTTTTTATTGCAAATAAGCGGCACACGCTGTTGGCAAATTAGCACGCAAAGTGATGATGCTGATAATGTTTTACCCGATTTGGATTTGCGCATTATGCGCGACTTTACCGCGGAACAAACATGGCTGCTTGAACCGGGTGATATGCTCTATTTGCCGCCTGGTGTTCCGCATCATGGTGTGGCTGTTGGTGAATGTATGACCGCTTCGATTGGCTTTCGTGCGCCTAGTCGTGCTGAACTTTTAGAAGACTTGCTTGGCCATTTACTAGAGCAGGATGCGATGACTGAACGCTATCACGATCCTGGGCGCACTATCGCAACGGATCCTAGCCAATTAGCAGCGGCCGATTTAGAGCAACTTACTGACTTTATTATGAAGGCCTTGCCAGATCGCCAAGCTGTGCGAGCTTGGCTGCAAGCGCATTGGGCAAATAAAACAACTGCAGATAATGACATAGATTAAGTGAGCAAATAATGCTACTTTTTCGCTTTAGCCCTAAGTGCAGCCTGTGAGTTTTCGCCGTGAGTGATATTGTAAAAACCTTTCTGACCCCGCAACAACTAATGGATAGCTCTTTACGACTGGCGCAAAATATTTATGAAAGCGGCTTCCGGCCTGACTTTATTGTTGCCATTTGGCGCGGCGGTACGCCGGTGGGGATTGTGATTCAAGAGTTATACGAATATTACGGCCTAACCACCGATCATATTGCTATTCGCACGTCTTACTACACAGGGCTGAACCAAACGGCGCGCGAAGTCAAAGTACATGGCTTGGAGTACTTGATTAAAAATGCCAATGCT
>Ga0102930_1000422_pt1 | contig 14155 bp, 10 predicted proteins | sample SalPon1_B_H2O_MG_FD_84514 | JGI IMG/M metagenome (GOLD analysis project Ga0102930, IMG submission 84514) | Salt pond water microbial communities from South San Francisco under conditions of wetland restoration - Salt Pond MetaG R1_B_H2O_MG | ecosystem: Environmental > Aquatic > Non-marine Saline... | reverse complement strand
TGATGTTTTGGCTGAAAGTGACCGTCAACAACGTGTAAATGATTTAGCTTTTAATCATGATATGGAAGCTAAAGCCAGGCTTGCAAGCGTGGGTTTGACAGAAAAAGAAATTCTTACAATGCCAGAAGAGGACTTACGCAGGTTGCTATATCCTGATGACGAGGAGTAAAATATTACTATGGTTGAAATTAAACATAAGATTGGTGAATCCTACACAGTAGTTAAAGAAGCTCGTGGTACCTCGCAAGAGCTTTCTATTCGTCGCGTCAGTGACGGTTACTGGTATAATTTTTTGTCTCAGTCTTTTGAAGATTACGTCCCAACAAGTGATAATTCTTACCGAAACAATTTAGAAGAGTTTCCAGACAACCCAGAATTTTCAAAGCTGACTTTAAGTCAATTACCTGCCGAGTATTTTGACTCTATTTTTGTGTACAGGTATTTTGATGTAGATGGTCAGGGTACTAACGTGGAAGAGTATGAACGTCATGTGTTTGGGGAAAGAGACGTTAACAGTAAACCCAACACCTGCAAAATTTATGGTACTTTACGTGATGTTAGTGGTTCTCCTTTACCAGGGCAAAAAGTTGAAGCTTACTTAAATCGAGCTGGGTACTTTACGCACAAAGCTGGTTTGGTTGGTTACGCAGCTACTGTATTAACTGATGAAGCAGGATACTTTGAAATCCCACTTGTTCAAGGTTTAGACGTAACTATCAACGTACCTATTATTGGTTTTACTCAACGAGGTTTTGTACCACGAGTTAACTCAATTGAACTTACGACGTCAACACTACTTAATTACGAACCATCACATTAATAGGAGTATTTTATGGCTGTACCCAATACTGTAACTGTCACAGGTACAGTAAGAGATATTAATGGCGAATTGTATGAAGGTGCCGTTATTGAAATCTTCTTAATGAACCAACTTTTTAACGCCGAAAATTTAATTGGCAATGCCGTACAAACCGTATACACTAATAGTTACGGTCGTTTTTCTGTAACTTTAGTACCAACTGATGTTGATTTAGCTAGCGAAAATTATTACGTATTTAGAATCATTAAAGACACAGTTCATACTTATCAAAAATTGGTACGAAGCGCACCAGCTACACAGTTGTTTGATGATTTAGAAAATTATGTACCTGGCGGAAGCAAGTTACCAATGATTGGTGGTAATGGCTTACAAGGGAGCACTATGTATCAAGAACTTCCAAACAACCTTGAAGGTATTTTCCAAGCTTACCAAGTTAATGGTGATGGTAATACTAAACAATTTGTCGCCCCTGGAGAAATTTTCTTTGTGGCAGTAAATGGTATTATTCAAAGTGAAACAATTGATTACACTAAACAAGGTAGAGAAACCATCGAGTTTTTTGAAGCCCCTCGTGAAGGTAATCTCGTTGCAATCTTTTACCGTATTTGATAAAATTTGGTAGTAAAATTTCTGGTTTAGGAAAGGATTTAGTATATGCAAGAAAGAATGCAGCAACTTAAAGAAACGCTTGAGAATCATATTTTAAGTTTGAAAGGCCAGTTAGAAGAAGTAAAAACACAAGAAAAGCAAATTGAAGAAAAGATTGCTTACACTCAAGGTCGAGTTTTTGAACTTCAAGAAGTAATGGAGTTTATTAATATGACCGCAGGAGAACAGAATGGCAGTAACAGTGACGGGAACGACTCTAGCGGGTCAGGAGCAGGTTCAGAGGTCTGATAACATTAATGACAACCTTGCGTTGTCTAATTATGATAGCCTTGAAACGTTAGAGCAGGATTTAAATTACATTCGTAGTGTCCTTAAACAAATTAAGGGTACTTCTTCTTATGATTCTCCTTTAACTCAGACATTAGAGCAGGTGGCTGGTGCACTTCAAGCATCTTATATTGATGCTAATTTTACTGGGGATACAACAGCTGAAACACCTGCTCTTTCTGATGATTCAAACAGAGTCGCAACAACAGAGTACGTTATTGATAAAGTTCAAGAGTTAATTACTTCCAACCAAGTTGTTTTTACTCAATCAACAACTAGTGACACTTGGACTATTAACCACAATTTAGGGCGTTTTCCTTTAGTTACAACCCTAAACGATTCTGGAGTAGTCATTGTTGGTGATGTTACTCATGTTGACGTTAATAATGTAACAATTACATTTAGTGAAGCTTTAAGCGGTACCGCATACTTAACCTAAGAGGTATTTAATGGCTACACCTTTTTATACATCTATTGATTTAAATAAAAATGAAATTATTAATGTTAGCTTAGAAAAGCTTTCATCTGCACCCAATACACCTGTTGAGGGTCAAATATATTACAATACCTCTTCAGAACAAGTTGAGTACTACAATGGTACTAATTGGATTGCTTTAACTACTGACATTTCCGGTGTTTACCCAATTCAAGTCAACACTGACGCTAACGGTAACGTAAGTATTTCTATAGCTCCAGCGACTAATGTTTCAGACGGTTACTTAAGTGCTCAAGATAAAGCAAAACTAGATGCAGCTACAGACCAAAATGTTCCTTCTGCGATTGTGGTTAGAAACTCTTCAGGAACGTTTAATGTTACTGAGCCTACACAACCACAAAACGCCGCTACTAAAAATTATGTAGATTCAACTTCTAGTACTTTTGTAAACAACCTTTTTTATAGAGAAACTATTGGTGATGGTGTATCTACGAATTACACAATTACGCATAATTTAAATGATGATTCTCCTCTTGTTCAATGTTATGATGTAAATACTTCTACGCAAGTTTTAATTGATGTTGAGAGTGTGGACGCAAACAATATTCTTATTTCGTCAGATGACCCACTTCAAACTGATGAAATTCAAGTCACAGTCATTGGTATTGGTTGATAATTATGGATGTTAAAAGCCTATTTAGAATTCTTTCAAACTTAAAAGTACAAAAAAATGCTTCATTTGGTAAGCTTACAGACCCAACAGAAACCGTTGATGTTGAAGGTAATATTGCTGTTACTGGCACTGTTGACGGTGTTGATGTTTCTGACTTAGCTACTACTGTTTCAGGTAAAGCTGAAGAGACCATTACTATTACTGCGGGTGATGGTCTTGCTGGTGGTGGAGATTTAACTGCTGATTTTACTATTACAAACTCAGATAAAGGCTCTGACCAAAACATTTTTAAAGGCGTTTTGGTTTCTGGTCAGGATGAAGTTTCTGCTGGTAGTAATGATGACAATATTACTTTAACGAGTTCTAATGGCTTAACTTTAACAGCTACTGCTGCTACAAACACAATTGATTTTTCTGTAGATGATGAAATCACTTTTGATGCAGTTAATTTTGACACAGCTGCTAACGAGACCGCCGCTGCTGGTAAACTTTTTTGGGATAGTACGTATGGAGTATTACGCCTTGGTTTAGAAGGTGGAAATTCTGTAGGGTTAGGTTCAAGTTCCGTCATTAAAGTTGTTAACACTAGTGCGTCCACAATTTCTGTTAATCAAGTAGTTTCTGTTAATGACGTATCAAACAACCTTCCTGGGGTTGTTGTTTTTGCTGATGCAGCTGAAGGTTTACCTGTTTTAGGTATTACGACTGAAGAAATTCTTGCTGGAGAGTCAGGTTACGTTCAAACTGAAGGTATTTTATCTGGTGTTGATACCTCAGGTTCAACCTCAGGCGCACTTCTTTATGTTGATACAACAACAAGTCAGCTAACAGCCGTCACGCCGACAGCACCAGAACCACAAAACATCGCAGGTTTTGTAGTCACCGCTGATGTTTCAGGGTCTGCTTACATTGAGTTTGACCGAGGCAGAGATGCTTTAACTGATTTAGAAGACGTTGACAGTACGATTACTCCTTCTAACGGTGATGTTCTTGTATATAATTCTACAACTTCTTTATGGGAACCAGCTGTTGGTACACCTAAATCCGAAACTTTAGATGATGGTACTAATGTTGTAACCGCAGAAGAAGTAAGAAACCATATTGATGATACAAACAATCCTCATAGTTTAACTACAGATGTTATTACCGAAGGAGCAACAAATAAATTTTATGATAGTTCATTAACAAATGCTGACATTGATGCTCGTGTGGATACAACTTTTGTTAATAACTTAAATGTTGACGCGGGTACTGTTGATGGTAATAACGCATCTGATTTATTAAACAGAGAAAATCATACAGGTACGCAAACTACATCCACAATTAGTGATTTTTCTACATCTGTCCAAGGTGAAGTAAACAAACCGTACGTGGACGGTCTTAATGTTGATGCTGACACCTTAGATGGTAATGACGCAACAGCTTTTGTGCTTCAAAGCGAAGTGGGAGCTGCTGATGGCGTAGCTTCCCTAGGTGCTGATGGAAAAATTCCTTCAAGTGAACTGCCTGCTCTTTCTTTAAGTGATATTTTTGTTGTTGCAGATAATATTGAACGTGATGGGCTTACTGTGCAGTCTGGAGATATTGCACAAGTAACAAGCACGGGGCTAACATTTATTTATGATGGTACACAATGGCTTGAACTTACAGCTTCTAGTGATGTAACAAGTGTTAATACACAAACAGGTAATGTTACTTTAGACACGGATGACATTTCTGAAGGTGCCATTAATAAGTATTATGATTCAGCGTTATTTGATACGGATTTTTCCGGCAAAACAACGGATGATTTAACTGAAGGTACAACAAACCAATATTATTCTTCAACTTTAGCTAATGCTGATATTGATACTCGTGTAACTAAAGCTTTTGTTGATGCATTAAATGTAGATGCGGATACTGTTGATGGTTTAGATTCCAGTGCGTTTTCTCAAGTTGGTCATACGCACGAATCTTCTGACATTACTGACTTTTCTACTGCTGTGCAAAATGAAGTAGATAAAGTTTATGTTGATTCTTTAAATGTTGATGCGGATACTTTAGATGGTAAAGATTCAACAGACTTTTCAGAAGTTGGTCATACTCATACAGCTTCTGAAGTTACTGATTTCTCTACTGCTGTGCAAACTGAAGTGGATAAAACTTATGTTGATAGTTTAAATATTGATGCAAGTACACTTAATGGTCAAAACTCAAGTGATTTTGCTGAGGCAGGTCATACTCATACAGCCTCAGACATTACAGACTTTTCTACTGCCGTACAAAATGAAGTAGATAAAGTTTATGTTGATTCTTTAAATGTTGACGCTGACACACTTGACGGTAATGACTCAACTGCTTTTGTTTTACAAAGCGAAGTAGGTTCAGCTGATGGTGTCGCACCATTAGATAGTTTTGGCTTAATTGACGCAAGTTATATTCCGGATTCTTCTAAAGTTTCAGTTTCTCAAGTTGCAGATTTAACTGCTAGAGATGCTCTTACGGTTGAGTCTGGTGATGTTGCACAAGTTGCTTCGAATGGTTTAACTTACATTTATGATGGTACTGCTTGGCAAGAAATTACTTCCGCAAGTGCTGTAACGAGTGTAAATTCGTCAGCTGGAAATGTCGTTTTGACTACAGACGACATTGACGAAGGTACAACAAATCAGTATTACTCTTCTACACTTGCTAACGCGGATATTGACACGCGTGTAGATAAAACTTTTGTGGATGCTTTAAATGTTGATGCTGATACTCTTAATGGTAATGACAGTACAGATTTTGCAACTTCTGCTCAAGGTTCTTTAGCAGACACAGCTGTCCAGCCAGGTGATGATGTTGAAACTTTAGGTAGTGGTGCTGCCACAGAAAACCAAGCCGCACTTGCAGATGGTTCTGGGAATATTAATTGGACTTCATTAGATACGAGTTTGGTTCCGGAAGATGCGGGACAAACTAATCTTTATTATACTTCTGCTCGTTTTGATACGGATTTTTCCGGCAAAACAACAACAGATTTAACAGAAGGTGACAATTTATATTACACTGACGCAAGAGTTAGAACCGAAGTTGAAGGTTCCAATTTAGATTTAGGTAGTAATACTTTCACAACAACAGGTACGGCGTTTTACGCTAATAGTTTTGAAACTTTAGCTGATTTACCTGACGCTACCTTGTACCCAGGTATGTCTGCGTATGTAGCAAGTGAAGATTCCTTGTACTCATCTAATGGTGATGCGTGGTTTTCTGTTCTTGATGATGAAAGTGCCACAACTGATGATATTTCTGAAGGGCTTTCTAACCTGTATTTTACTGATGCTAGGGTTAATACTGCGATTGATACTCGCGTAACTCCTTCTTACATTCAGTCACGAGTTTTTTCGGATAGTGCTACTAATCTTTATGTTGATGCTAACTTAGGTAATGATAGTACAAACGATGGTTTAACTCCAAATCGCCCGCTTGCAACAATTGAAAAGGCAGTTACTGAGGCAAATGATATGTTGGCAGTTGCTGCTAATGACCCTGGTTCTAATGTTACGGGTGTTACGATTAAAGTTGCAGCTGGGGATTACAGTGAAAACAACCCGATTACGTTGTCTTCACGTGTAAGTATTGTTGGTGATGATTTACGTAATGTTAGATTGTTTGCACAAAACCCTAAAGCGGATTTTTTCCATGTTAACAGTTTGAACTTTTTGTTTGGGCTTAGGTTTATTGATTTAGAACGTCCTGCGTTTTGTGTGGCTTTCCCGTCTGCTACGGCTGATGCCATTTTGGCTTTAGATGAAAACGACACAATTGATAGAATTGATTTGATTTATGCTCCTGTTGGTTATGACCCTCCTGGCGACCCAGGTGCTCTTGCTCCTACAATTTATATTGACCCTCCAGATATTGAGTTAGGAGATGCAGTTGAAACGATTGTTATTACTGATGGCGGTAGTGGTTACGATTTAAATAACCCTCCTGCTGTTACAATTTCTGGTGGTGGGGGTAGTGGCGCTACGGCAGAAGCAGTCGTAACTTTAGATGCTGTAACTTCTATTAATGTAACTAATGGAGGCAGTGGGTATACGTCACTACCTACTGTAACGATTGACCCACCTGCGTCTGGAACTCAAGCGACAGCAACATCCTTGCTTGATGGTGGAGTACAAGCCCGAGCAATTGCAGATGTAGATGCTGCAGGTAATCTTGATGGGGTTGTAATTACAGACCCAGGTGTAGGATACTTAAACCCACCACACGTGTCTATCGCCCCGCCTGCTGATAAGCAAGCATTTATTACAGGTAGCCCTTATATTCAAAACTGTTCTTCCATCACAGGGCCATTTGATATTAATGGCAAAAAAATTCCTGTTACAGTACCACTTCCTTATGATGCAGAAAATGGATTTACTTTTGACGGTGAAACTTATTCCGAAGTTGACCATTATGGTGCTGGTGCAGGTATGCGCATTGATGGTCGAGTTTGTTATGGCTATAACGAATTAACAGATGGTCTTCCAACAATTAATCAACGTAGCCCGCTACGTTCTATGGTCGCGGACGCATTTACGCAAGTTAATCAAGGTGGTCCTGGTCATCTTATCACTAACGTGGGTTACGCTCAATTTGTTTCCTGCTTTACTACGTTCTGTACATATTCTTTCAAAGCCAAAAATGGCGGTTTTGCAAACATTTCAAACAGCGTCACTGACTTTGGGGACTTTGGATTAATTGCTGAAGGTTTTGAACCTGAGTTTTACACTTCAGGTCAGTCTACCGAAACATTAACCAGTACTGTTAGCGGAATTAATGTGCTTAATGGTGGTGATGGTTATGATTCTGCTAACCCACCGAATGTTACTATTTCTGGTGGTGGAGGCTCTAACGCAACTGCTAACGCACAAGTTGATGACGATGGTACTGTTGTAAGTATTGTTGTTGATAACCCAGGTTCTGGTTACACTGATTTTCCTACAGTTACTATTGACCCACCCGCGTCTGGGCAAACAGCAAGTGCGGAAGCCGTGCTTAGTGGTGTAGGAACGGTTAATATTGATAATATTTTTGTAGAGTCAGTTACTGGAGCTCCAAGACGACCAGATATTGGTAGTGTAGCCTTTTTAGAAGATGGAACTAATGTAAGAATTACTAATGTTGTAGAAGAAACAGCAGACCCAACCTTTAGGGTTTCGTTTTTCCCGGCTGTACCAAGTATTGCTAATGATGAAACTTTAATTTTCCATCAGCTTTCCAACTTAAGCACTGGTTCTCACGTATTTGAGTACGCAGGTTCTGGAGTTACTTATAATTCACTTCCTTTTTATGGTGGTGTACCAGACCCATCTAGAGAAGTAAGAGAGTCTATTCCGGGTAAAGTTTATTTTTCTAGTACTGATAATTTTGGTAATTTTAAAGTTGGGCCTTTCTTTTCTGTTGAACAAGCTACAGGCGCTGTAACAATTGATAGTGACCAATTTAATTTAAGTGGTTTAAACGCAGTTGGACCATTCCAAGTTAACGGTGTTACTTTTGGTGTTCAGCTTAGAGAAGTCACTAATAATACTGATTTGGTTGCAGACTCTGGCTTAAATGGTAATGCTGTTCCTACTGTTTTTGCTGTTAGGGAGTATGTTGATAACACTGTTGATAAAGATTTTGTTGATGCATTGAATGTAGATGCTGATACATTAGATTCTTTGGATTCTACTGATTTTGCTCAACTTGCTGCTAACAATAATTTTCAAGGTTCTGTTGTTGTAAGTGATGATTTTACTGCAGAAGGTAATGATATTATCGTGACGGGAACAAATTCAGTCTCTATAACTGCAGGGAATTTTCTAGATTTAGACGGGCCTACTAGTATTACTGGAAATACAGATATTACAGGTACGCTTGATGTTACAAGTAATTTTTCTTTTTTAGGAATTACAGATGATGCTTCAGATACAGTTTTAGATATTGTAAGCAGTGGTGATGCCACGTTTAATTATGATTTAACAGTAAGCGGTGATTTTACTGTTAACGGTACGACAACCACAATTAGCTCTGAAAACCTTGCTGTTTCTAACACTTTACTTCTTTTAAACGAAAATCAACCTACTCCACTTAATGACACAGGAGTTCTTCTTCAAAGGTATGAAACTACTTCAGCTACAGATTTTAATGTAGGTATTGTATGGGAAGAAGGTCAAGATGAACTAATTTTTGGCTTTACTCAAAATGATGCTTCTAATAGTGAAGTGACTTTTGATTCTGAATGGTTAACGTTGACGTCTACTGGCAATGCTATTGTTTTAAATGATATTGAAGCTGGTAATAATATTACTGCCACAAACGATATTACCGCGCAAAATGATTTAAATGTAAATAATACTCTTACAACCAATAATCAAACTATTAATGGTACTTTGACTGTAGATACAGTAAATTCAAGCGGAACCGTTACAACATTTAATGATGATGTAACCATTAACGGCACTATGACTGCGACAAGTATTGTTGAATCTTCTAGCATGAGTTTAAAAGAAAATATTACTCCGCTTGAAAATCCTATTAATAAACTTATGAAATTAGAACCTGTCATGTATGACCGCATTGATGGTTCTAAAAATAATGAAATTGGTTTAATTGCAGAACAAGTTGCTGAAGTTATGCCTGAACTTGTAGAATTTAACGAGTTTGGTAAGCCTGTAGGTATTCAATACACAAAACTTAGTGTGGTTTTGCTGCACGCATTAAAAGGAGTTTTGGATGGCAGTACTAAATAACTTAAAGTTTTTGTCTTCCGGGTTTTTAAAAATGGCTTCTGGCACGGATACTGAAAGACCAACCCCAGCTGATGGTTTAATTAGACATAATTCCGAACGTAATACTGTTGAATATGGAAGAACTGATGCTAATGTCTTCCTAAGTCTTAATAAAAGGTTTGATTTTACTTCGTTTCGTTTTCAAGGAAGAACTACTGGAAACTTAGCAACAGGTCCCGATAATGCAAGTGATGCTGGATATGATACAACAACAAACCCTTGGATAACTAATGCAAATAATCCTGAGGATAGTCCCAATTTAATTTTTTCTTCTGGAAGACAAAGATTTACGGTTCCTAAAAAAGGTGTTTACAGGATTCGTGCTGTAGGAGCAGAGGGTGGAGAAGGAAGTACTGCTGGTACTCCGGGTAGAGGGGCTGCTGTGGAAGGTGAGTTTTATTTCGTAAAAGATGAAATTTTAACAATAATTGTTGGGCAGTGTCCAAATGCGTCTGGAGAAGGTAGTGGTGGTGGGGGTGCTAGTGCTGTAATTTTGGACCCAGAAGACGAACCATTAGTTATTGCTGGAGGTGGCGGTGGCGTAGGTGATACTTTTAGTGGGGACGCTAACGGAGTTGATGCAAATACAGGCACGTCTGGGACTGACCCTAGAGGACCTAGTAATGGTCAAACTGGAGGTGTTGATGGTGACGGTGGTCAAGGTTCTACTGCTGGAGGAGGTGCAGGATTTCTTACCGACGGTGGGAATGGCTCTAGAGGTGATGGAGGTACTAGATTAGAAGGTTTTGCGACTGGAGGAGGCGCATTTGACGGCTCTAATGGTTTAAATGGCGGGGGTTTTGGCGGTGGGGGTCAAGAAGGGTCTACTGGTGATAACGAAGGCGGAGGCGGAGGTGGAGGCTTTTCTGGAGGAGCTGGTGGTGATGGCAGCAATGACCAAGGCGGGGGAGGTGGTGGTTCTTTTGTTTCTAGCCGAGCTAGAAATGTTTCTACTTCTAATGGAAGTTTAACTACCACTGGTAACGAACGTCGTTCGTGCTATGTAGGTCCAGTAGGAAATTTAGGTTTTTATAATGCTAATGGTAATGGTTATGTAGATATAGAATTTTTAGGTGAATTATAAGATGGCAGAACTTTTAACAACTACAGTAAATAGTTCTTTGCAATTACCAAATGGAGCAACGGCTGAACGTCCAGTAAACCCTGAGGATGGTTACATAAGGTTTAATACAGATACCAACAACGTTGAGTATTATGTGAATGGGGGTTGGTTTTCGCCACCAAAATATAGACCAGGCTTAGTTTTTGAATGGTATAACACTCAAGGCTTATTTGATGCAGTAAGTCACCCTAATAATTCAGCAGAATTAGATAACTTTTTTAACGATTCTATTAGTGGTGTTGATTTTGGAGATGAGGGCCCTTGGTTTGGACAAATTAATTGGGGAGATGGAAATCAAACAGGAGGGGGTGGCCGTACTGGACAAAAACCAAGTGGAGTTCCTTCTGCGGGTTTTGCATGGAAAGTTGAAGGTTATATATATGCTCCAGAAACAGGGGTTTACACGTTTGGCGTAGACAGTGATGACGCTTCAGACGTTTTTGTAGATGGTTCTCAAGTTGCTTTTTGGTATGATGGTCACGGTTTTTCTGGTTCTTTTACTAGTGGCTCTGGTCAAAATGCAGGAACTATTTCTTTAACCGCAGGGGAATACTATTCTTTTCGAGCTAGGTTTGAAGAAGGTGGCGGTGGGGACGGAATTCAAGTTGGTTGGCGTCTTCCGAGTGAAAGTAGTATTAACATTATTCCAGGTTTTTATTTTTTTAGGGATTAAAAGTATGGCTGAATTACAAGATACAAATATTGAAAGTTTATCAAGTCTTCAGTTACCTGTAGGGTCTACTGCAGAGAGACCAAATCCAGCAGAGCCGGGGATGATTCGATTTAATACAAATTATAGTTCAGTTGAATTTTATGATGGTACTAATTGGAGAGATTTACGTAGTGGAATCATACTACTTTAATCATATTTGACAGTCTAAATGTATTAATATATTATTTCCTAAACAAATTTGCTATAAATAAAACATAAAGAAGAAAGGACTTTGAGCATGAAAAAAATATCTATTGTTGGTGCAGGTAGTGCAGGCTCTATGGCTGCTGTATATTTTGGCACCCATCCTGATTTTGAAGTTGATTGGTACTTTGATGAACAAAATCCTCCTGTTTCTGTAGGAGAAGCTTCGCAATTAAATTTGCCCATTTTGCTTGAACTTATTGGGTTTAATTATAGCCACATAGCAGACATTGAAGGTACATTAAAAACAGGAATTCAAAAATTTAACTGGGGAGGTACTGATTTTCATCATACTTTTAAAAACCCTAATGTAGCCATGCATTTTAATGCTCAAGCATTACAATCTTGGGTTAAAAGTAAAATGTCTCCAGTAATTAATATTTATAATGAAAAAGTTGATGTAGAAAATTTAGACTCTGATTATACTATTAATTGTTCAGGTACACCTACTAATATTACTGATGATGAATTTAATTTAAACTATAGCATCCCTGTTAGTTCAACATACGTAATTAAAATTCCGTGGAGTATGCCTGAATTGACTCACAGTTTGCATATTGCTCGTCCTTACGGTTGGGTTTTTGGCGTACCAACAAAAAACTATTTGTCCTTGGGTTATCAGTTTAACTCAAATATTAACTCGTTAGAAGATATTAAAAAAGATTTTGAAGAAGTGTTAAATTTTGTTGGTTATGAAACTGACGTAAACTCTGGTAAAACTTTTTCTTATAAAAATTATTCTAGAAAAAATAACTTTACCGAAAAAATGTCTTATTCTGGCAATGCAAGTTACTTTTTAGAACCTTTAGAAGCAACTAGTTTATTTCATGCAGAAAGAGTTATTCAGTTAACACATGATGTTTTAGATAAAAATTTTAATACTTCATACGCCCAAAAAATTTATGATGAAGATTTCAAACGAAGCCAAATCATGATTATGTTACATTATTTGTCAGGTAGTGTTTGGGATACAGAATTTTGGAAATTTGCTCAATCTAATGCAGAAAATGTTATGATAGATGCATTTAAAACAGATGCTCTTTGGCATGACGTTGTAAATCAAAATTTAGATGTTACAGAGCATTACGGTGGTGGTTGGGTTCAGCAAAGTTTTAATATTCATTTTAATAAGTTAAATGTATTTTCAAAACTTAAAAATTTACAAAAGAAAGTGCTTGAACGTGAAATTTGACAACTAGATAATCTTATTATATTATCTCCTAGTATTTTAGGAGATTTTTTTTATAAGAAAGGAAGTAAACATGCTAAATAATTTTTTTAATTTAGACTCATTAGGTACAACAGTACGCCGAGAAATTCTTGCTGGAATTACAACATTCCTAACGATGGCGTACATTATTGTTGTAAACCCACTTATTTTAGGTGACGCTGGCTTTCCTATGGATGGTGTGCTTTTTGCTACTGTTTTAGTGGCCGGAATTTCTAGCATCCTTATGGGACTTTACGCTAAATTGCCTATTGCGTTAGCTCCAGGTATGGGACTTAATGCTTTTGTTGCATATACGCTTGTTCTTGGTATGGGTCTTTCTTGGCAGACAGCTTTGGCTGCTGTCTTTTTTTCCGGCATTATTTTTATTCTTTTTTCACTACCAAGAATGAACGTTAGAGAAGCAATAATTAATGCAGTACCAAGTGCAGTAAGAACAGGTGTTGCTGCAGGCATTGGTTTGTTTCTCTCGCTTATTGGGTTAATCAACGCAGGTATTGTTGTTACCTCACCAGCTACTGTTGTTGAGTTTGGTGGGTTTAGTGGCTCGTTCGTGCTTTTCATTATTGGTTTAATTGTTGCAGCGTTTTTGCTTATTCGTAAAGTACCAGGTGCTTTAGTATTATCAATCATTGTTACGTCCTCAGCTGCGCTTCTTTTCCAGCAGTTTGGTTGGGTTTCTAATACTGTGTTTGTTCCAGACTCAGTTTTTGCAGCACCGTCACTTTCTGCTTTTTTCCAGCTTGATATTGTTGGATTTTTTACCGCTGGAATTATAGCACCAGTATTTGCGTTAGTATTCACAGATATGTTTGACTCTATTTCAACATTTATGGGTGTCACCAAAGCAGCAAACCTTGTTGATGAAGATGGTAACCCACGCAACGCAGGTAAAGCCATGCTTGTAGATGGTGTTTCAACCACACTTTCTGGACTTGCAGGTTCCTCACCGGGTACGTCCTACATTGAATCTGCAGCAGGAGTAGAACAAGGCGGACGCTCCGGACTCACAGCTGTTGTAGCAGGGTTGCTTTTTTTACCGTTTATGTTCATTTCACCACTGCTTGGTTTTGTACCAGCTGTAGCAACCTCGCCTGTACTCATTATCGTTGGGCTGTTCATGCTTTCAACACTACGTGATGTTGATTGGTCAGACTACGCAAACACCATCCCAGCATTCATGGCGATGTTAACCATCCCATTTACGTACAACATTAGTCAAGGCATTATTTTTGGTTTTGTTA